>CENP01239213.1_pt1 | contig 98546 bp, 84 predicted proteins | sample 361281 | NCBI WGS metagenome assembly CENP01 (sample SAMEA2591122, study PRJEB7988) | marine metagenome | biome: marine biome (ENVO:00000447); feature: deep chlorophyll maximum layer (ENVO:xxxxxxxx); material: saline water (ENVO:00002010), including plankton (ENVO:xxxxxxxx) | depth 70 m
GCTTTTTGAATATATTCTTCTACGCTCATCTCATTTTGATTATTATTTTTTTGAACCTCAGATTTCGGAGTTTCAACAGTAGACTCTTGCTTTGTAGATTTAGTTAATTTTCCATCCACTTCTTTTGAGCCTGAATCGTCATCAAAATTTGGTATAACAACACCAGTTCTTTTTGCTTTAATTAAAGCAGCTTTAACTTTTGTTTTTAATTTTATATCAGCAATTCCTTCAATAACATTTTTATCACCATCGACAGCTTTTTGAACATATTCAGAAGTTGAAATTGATAATAATGCACCCTTAACCTTAGCTCGAAGAGATCTATCGGGAATTGAATTTATTAGTTGAGAGTCTCCATCGGAAGCTCTTTTAATATATTCATTAATAGATAATAAAACTTCTTCTGAACTTTCATCATTAATTTCAATTTTTATATTTGGAAGTGATTTTTTTAAATTATTTAGAATATCTTTTCCCAACCATGCAAACATTGGTATAGTTATAAAACTGAAAAGACCATTACTTCTTGAAGAATAATTTAGTTCAACACAATTTTTATATGGAACAAGATTAAAGTTCACTATTTCTTTGTTAAATGGAAAAAAACCCATTTCAAGTGTTAAGTTTTTTTGATTATCTAATCTTAAAAATCTACAATTTAAAGCAGGTAAACCAAAAAATGGTTGTATCTTAAAATAGCTACCTACCTTCATATCATATTCAAGGAGGGAATGTTTTTTAGTGTAACTGGTTACATTGTTATTTGTGACTTTTAGACTATATACCCAAGGAAACCATAAGTGGTAATTTGATAAATCAGTTATATATTTCCATATAACATCTATTGGTACGTCTAAATCAATTGAAGTAGCTACATGAGATTTATTTGGAACATATTCTGAATATAAATTCAAATCAATTTTTTGCTCAGACGAAGTTGACTGTACAAAATAATAAATTAGTAAAAAGAGTAGAACAGTTGTTATTCCAATTAACATTTTTTTATTTTATTTAAAAATCATTTAGATTTATGTTGATTTACCGTTTATTTACACACTAAGATGTTATAAATTGTAACAATGAATTCCAATTTTTTTCTAATAAAAACGCACAAAAAATTTTAAGGAGTTAAAGAATGGCTAAAATAGGAATGTTTTGGGGAAGCAATAATGGTAACCAAGAAGAGGCTGCAGGATTTTTAAAAGATTATTTAGTTGAAGAAGGATGTGAAATTGATGAATTTAACATTGCTAGCACTGATCCTAAAAAGATGTTAGAATATGAAAAATTAATAATCGGGTGTCCAACCTGGAATGTTGGAGAGCTACAAGATGATTGGGATAGTATTTTTAGTTCTTATAAAGAATTAGACTTTAGTGGAAAAACTGCTGCCTTTTTTGGATGTGGTGATCAAGTTGGTTATTCCGATAATTTTTTAGATGCAATTGGTTTGTTAGCAAAACCTTTTATGGAAAAGGGTGGAACATTAATAGGAAGATGGCCAACAGATGGATATGAATTTGATGAATCTTTAGCTTTAGATAATGGTGAATTTCTTGGTTTAGGATTAGATAATGACAATCAAGAAGATGAAACCGAGGAAAGATTATTAATTTGGGCAGAGTTAATTAGGGAAGAGTTTGGAATTTAATTTTTAGAAATTCAATGGTTGGGGTGACATGTGAATGATAAACTATATTGGCTTGCAATATTTGTAAGTTTATACTGGGCATATTGTCTTTTTTGGGGTATTAAGGGTGCAAAATCATCAAAAACTTCTGAAGATTATTTTTTAGCAGGAAGAAATATTGGTTTATGGGTCTTTGTTTTAGCTGCAACTGCAACAAGTTTTAGTGGTTGGACATTTGTTGGTCATCCAGGAAAGATTTTTACAGATGGTTTACCATATGCTTTTGCATCATTTTATGCATTGACCATTCCTTTTACTGGAGTGCTTTTTATAAGGAGACAGTGGATTCTTGGAAAAGCTTATAAATATATTACACCAGGTGAAATGTATTCTGATTATTATGGTGGTAATGCAATCAGGCTTTTAACCGTTTTAGTTGCTTTTTTATTTAGTGTTCCATATTTAGGAGTTCAATTAAGAGCTTCTGGGGATTTATTTAATGTACTAACAGATGGTTTAATCCCTGTTAATTTTGGTATGATTGCATTGTCTACCGTAGTTGTTATTTATGTTGCATCGGGTGGCTTAAGATCAGTTGCTTATGTTGATAGTGCACAATGTATATTGCTTGCAGTTGGTATTTGTGTAATAGGTATAACGACTATTTATTTTATAGGAGGATGGAATAATTTTATAATGGGTTTTCATGAAATTGTTAATAAAGATTTAATTAACAAAAACAATTTAACTCCATCAGGACATTCATCTTTAGTTGCAATTCCGGGAAGTATTCAAATGGTATCATCTGGATCAAAATCCATTGGTGGATCATGGACAGGAATGATGTGTTTGACGTATATGTTTGCATTGATGGGAATTCAAGCATCTCCAGCATTTTCTATGTGGGCATTTTCAAACAAAAATAGTAATGCATTTAGATGGCAACAAGTTGTAGCATCCTCTTTAATAATTGGTATTATTTTATTTACCTTTACTATAATTCAAGGAATTGGAGGACAGGTTTTAATTTTAAATAATATAATAGATAATGTTAATGATAAAAACCTAGTTCCTAAATTAATTAATCTATTATCTTTTTCTTTTCCATGGTTAGTAGGGCTCTTAGCGGTTTGTGCGTTAGCAGCCATGCAAAGCACAGGGTCTGCATACATGTCAACATTTAGTGCTATGGTTACGAAAGATATTTATTTAAAATTTTTCAAGCCGAATGCATCTGATAAAACACAAAAAAACGGTGGCAGGTTAATTGTAATATTGGTTGCAATATTAGCAATATTTGTAGCAGCAAATACAAGTTCAGCAATTGTTATGTTAGGTGGTCTTGCTGTCGCTTATGGATTTCAGATGTATCCAGCCTTATTGGGTCTATGTTATTTTAAATGGTTTTCAACAAAAGGAATCGTATGGGGTTTAATTTCAGGGTTGATTGCTGTAACTCTAACAGATAAGACTTCTGTGTGGTTTGGTTTGCCGTGGGGATCTTATCCATTGACGATACATAGTGCAGGTTGGGGTATATTTGTTAATTTAGTTGTAACTATTACAATTTCTTTTTTTATTAAAGATAATAAAAACAGACAAAAAATAAAATATAACCGACATGAATTTTTAAGTAAAGTATCTGTTTTATCTAATAACAAAAAAAAACTTATTCCGTTAGCTTGGATTCTAACAGTTATTTGGTTTTTGGTGGGGTTTGGACCATTTGCAACAATTGGAAACACTTTTTTTTCTAATCCAAATGAAACAGTAACATGGAATCCTTTTGGAATACCTTCAATTTGGGTTTGGCAATTATTGTTTTTAGCATACGGTATTTTTGTTATGTGGTTTTTAGCATTTTATATGGAATTATCTAAACCAGTAAAACAAGAAACAATTGAGAAATATATTAATTAGATAAGCTTTCTGATAGTTTAATTAATCTATCTAATTCCATTCTCATTTCCTTAATAGATGTCGCTCTAACTAATTTTTCTCTAAACAGACTTGCCTCAGGAAAACCTTTTATATACCATCCAAAATGCTTACGCATAAGATTCATTCCCCAAATTTCTCCTCTATCAGATAAAATAAGTTTAAAATGTTCATCACACATTTTTATTCTATCATTAATAGAACATTGATTGGGTAATTTTTGATTATTTAAAATTGCGTTTGCCTCTTGGAAAAACCAAGGGTTTCCCAATGCACCTCTTCCAATCATTATTGCATCACAATTAGTTTGATTAAACATTTTTAATATTTTTTCAGGATGATCTACATCTCCGTTTCCAATTACAGGAATAGTCACAGCTTTTTTAAGTTCTTTAATTAATTGCCAATTAGCTTTTCCTGAATAGGATTGGACAGTTGTTCTTGGATGAAGAGTAATCGCTTTAACACCCAGTTTTTCAAGCCTTTGACCTGCTTCTGGAATAACAATTTTTTGATCATTCCAACCAGCACGCATTTTTACTGTAACAGGTATTTCAGGTACTTCAGAAACAACTGCAGATGTAATTTCATCCATTATACATAAATCTTTTAATGCTGCAGAACCAGCTCCTCGTTTTGTGACTTTAGGAACAGGACATCCATAATTTATATCAATAATGTCAGGTTTGAATTTATCATATATCATTCTTGCCGCTTTTGACATTACATCAGCAGAATTACCAAAAATTTGAATTCCAATTGGTCTTTCCTCAGGATAGAATTTTATTAGGTCAAAACTTTTTTGATTTTCTCGAATTATACCATCAGCAGAAACAAATTCAGAATAAACTAAACCTGCACCCATTTTTTTACTAAGGATTCTACAAGCATAGTCAGTTACTCCAGCCATAGGGGCTAAAAAAATAGGAGACGATAGTTTTAAATTACCAATTTGCATTTTCAAAATTTAACTATTTTTTTCTAAGGAAGAAGAAACTTAAATTATTCAACTACTTTGAGGAAAAAACAATGAAAAGTTTATATTATTTATCAATATTTATTTTTTTGCTTTCTTGTAATTCAACACAAAATGATTATCAAAAAGCAGTTGCTGTAATACAACCAGGAAATGATTCTAATGTCAGAGGAAGTGTTGTATTTAAACAGGATAAGAAAAATGTTATCGTTACTGTTTCAGTCTCTGGTTTAAATTCTAGTTCATTCCATGGTTTTCATATTCATGAATTTGGAGACATAAGTTCTTTAGATGGAAAAAGTGCAGGAGGACATTATAATCCAGAGGGACATCCACATGGTTTACCACCAGAGAAAAAAAGACATGCTGGTTCTTTTGGAAATTTAATATCAGACCTTAATGGAAATGTTGATACTACTTTTATTGATGACACTTTTTCTATTTCAGGAGATTTTAATCCAGTTATTGGCAGAGCTGTTGTTATTCATGCAAAGAGAGATGATGGAGGTCAACCTACTGGTAATGCTGGAGCAAGAATAGGATTTGGTGTAATTGGAATTGCAAAGTAATTAAAAAAATCATGTTAAAAAAAATTGTATTTATTCTTTCATTTTTATCTTTATCTAATAATATCAAATCTCAGAATCTTCAACTTCATTATGATTTTTTAGAAGATGAAAATTATTTTACTTCAACTCTAGAAATGTTTAGGGTGAATGATAAAGGAGCTACATTTTGGTTTGTTGATTTCGATTATTTATCTGATACAAAAGGAAGCGCATCATCAGGATATATGGAGTTTGCAAAATATTTCAATTTGGGTAATTCAAATAAATATACATTTACTCTTCAATTTAATGATGGTGTTGCGTATTGGGGAAATTTAGGACAAGCTTATTTAGCTGGACCAACCTTTAATTTAAGCTTAGGAAATTTTAGTTTATCAACAGAGTTATTATATATGTATAAACAAAAAAATGATCCAAATGGACAATTAACATTTGTTTTTTATATGCCATTATTAAATGGTAAAGCTGAATTAACAGGCTTTGCAGATATTTGGACTATTGACAAGGAAAATTCTAATTCAAAGGACGTTGTTTTTATGAGTCAACCCCAATTTTGGTATTTACTATCAGAAAAAATATCAATTGGTGGTGAAATGAGAATTACAAATAATTTTTACCCAGTTAATGGTTGGAAATATACTGCAACATTTGGTTTAAAATGGAATATGGAATGATTATTTATCATTTTCGCCATAATAATATTGATAATAAGAATTAAGTAATTCAGGATCATATTCCATCATCGAATTTTCAAATTCATTTTGAAAATTATTATTATTTTGAAAATCATTTAAATTTTGATTTATAGAGTTTTCATTTGAAAAAACACCTGATTTGTCAGTTGGTGCTATTAAAACGGGTTCATTACTATTTTTATAAAACAAATAAACTCCTGGTAAAATTAATAATAACATAAGGCCAATAGATAAAAGAGAGATTTCTGTGTTAAAATGATAACCGCCCCACATGTCTTGTTCTATTGCATAACCAATAAAAAAAGCTAAACTCACGAAAATACCAAATAAAATTAAAATAAAGTGAAGACCAGAAATTCTGCTTTTAAAAACACCCATTAAAATTAGCCAAAGTATGAATCCCAGTGTAATAGAAACTATAGCAAGAGGATAATTTTGTGATAACAGAAAAAATCCGTAAGCTCCTAATGATGAAAATAATATAAAAAAAGTTATTAAATTTTTCATAATTTTATTGGGTAATATCTACCTCGGACGTAGTTACCAAGTCCAAAATTGGTAATAAGTATGTAAAAAGGCAAGATTTATCTAATTTATTTTAATCAACGGGGAAAATTTTGAAAAAAAGAGAGTTATCTATTGGTGTTGTAGGAGTTGGACATTTAGGAAAGCGTCATTTAGAAAATGTTATAAAAAGTGATATGGTACGTTGTTCAGGTTTCTATGAAATTGATAAAGAAAAAAGCAAGAAAATAATAAATGAAAATGGAATCAAATCCCACGCTAGTTTAGATGCTTTATTAAAAGAAAGCGATGCTATAATAATTGCTGTTCCAACTACAGAACATTTTAAAATTGCAAAAGAATGTTTAAATAAAAGAAAAAATATTTTTATAGAAAAACCTATTTGTAAAACACTTAAAGAGGCTGATGCTTTAATCAAATTGTCTGATGAAAATAATTGTTTTATTCAGGTTGGTCATATTGAAAGATTAAACCCAGCTATTTTTACATTAAAAAAAGAAAAAATCAAGTTAAACCCAAGATATATTGAGATTCAAAGGTTAGCTCCTTTTAATTCAAGAGGAACGGATGTTCCTGTAGTATTGGATTTAATGATTCATGATTTAGATATTCTCTTATCTCTTATAGATTCTACTGTAGAGAAAATTGACGCAACAGGTATTTCAATTATGACCAATTCTATTGATATAGCAAATGCTAGAATAAAATTTAAAAATGGTTGTGTTGCAAATATAACATCTAGTAGAATTGCTCAAGACTATGTAAGAAAATTAAAAGTTTTTGAAAAAAACAGATATATAACAGTAGACTTCTTAAAAGGATTAACTGAAATTTATAAAGTATTAGATTTAGAAGAAAAGATAAAGTCTAATTCTATAACAACACCTTTTATTAGAAATGGTAAAGAGAAAAGAATAGTTTATGAAAAACCACATCAGAATAAATTTGACGCATTAGAAATGGAATTAGAAAATTTTATTGAATCAAATAAAAAAATCTCAAAACCCATTGTTTCAGGTAAGGATGGAAGAGAAGCTTTGAATTTAGCTATTACTATTCAAAAGAAAATAGAGGAAGATTAAATTTATGGACATAAGAAATTTTATATTTAAGAACAGAGGTGTCATTCCAGTCCCGATAGTATTGTATCTCATTTTTTCATCAAACCCAGGAATAAATTTTTATTCTTTTTTAGGTTTTGTTTTAATTTTATTAGGAGAAAGTTTAAGAATCAATTCAGTGCGTTATGCTGGTGGTAAAACTAGAAGCGTACATTTAAAATCATCTGATCTAGCTACTAATGGACCATATGCTTACGTAAGAAACCCGATTTATATTGGTAATACTATTATATGGTGTGGAGCTGTTTTATTATCCAACGCTCCATTTTTATTACCAACTGTATTTTTTATATTTTTCTTTTTTTGTTTAGAGTATAATGTGATTATATCTTTAGAAGAAGAATATTTATCAAAAGAATATGGAAATCAATATATTAAATATAAAAAAAATGTACCCAAACTAATTCCAAGGTTTTCTAAGTGGGATGGGGGAGAAAATTTTTACAAAAACAATTTAGTTGATACAATCAAGATTGAAAAATCTACATTACAAGGGTTAGGACTTTTTTTCTTAATTATAATTATGAAGTCAATTTATTTTATAAATTAATGAAAGAAAAAAATATTTTAATTATTGCTGGAGAAACCTCGGCAGATATTCATGGTGCTAACTTAGTATTAGCTTTAAAGTTGATGGATGATGACTTACGTTTTTTCGGAATAGGAGGTAATAGATTAAAGGAAAGTGGAGTTGAAATAATTCAAGATAATAAACAAATGTCAATTGTTGGCTTTGTTGAAGTTTTAAAATATTATTTTTTTTTTAAAAATATTTTTAATAAGATTGTTAATTTTTGTAAAAATAAAAAACCAATAAGAGCAATCTTAATTGATTATCCTGGTTTTAATCTCAGACTAGCAAAAGAATTAAAAAAATTAAATATACCTATTACATATTATATTAGTCCTCAAGTTTGGGCTTGGAAGGAAAATAGAGTAAAAATAATTAAAGATTGTGTTGATCAAATGCTTTGTATTTTTCCATTTGAAGAAGAGTGGTATAAATTAAGGGGAATAAAAGCAAAATATGTAGGCCATCCTTTTAGTACAATAAAAATTGTAAATAATAAGTCTAAATTAGATTTTCATAAAAAACATAAAATTAATCCATCCTCTAAAATTGTAGCTTTAATGCCAGGAAGTAGACAGGAAGAAGTAAATAGACATTTAGATATAATGATAGAATCTGTAAAAAAGATACATAAAAATAATAATCTAGTACCAATAATAGGGTTAGCACCTAATATTAATTTACCAAAAATTGAAACAGACATTATAAAAATCGAGGTAGATAATCCTATAGATGTTTTAAAAAATTCAGATGTAGCTATTCTGAGCTCAGGAACAATATCTCTCGAAGCAGGTCTATATGGTATTCCATCAATAGTTATTTATAAAATGAATTTAATATCATGGTTGATAGCAAAAAATCTAGCTAAAGTTAAATTTGTTTCCATGACAAATATTTTATTAGAAAAAGAAATTTTTAAAGAGTTTTTACAAAATGAAATAAATACAAAAACTATTTCTGAACAAATATTAAAATTATTGAACAATAATAGAAATGAAATATTAAATAACCTAAGTGAATTAAAAACAATTATTGGTAAAAAAAAACCAGCTTTTGAAGCGGCAAAAATGATTTTAGGTGAAATAAATTAAAGACCTACACAAACAAATATTTTCATTATTAATATTTCTAATAACTATTATTTCGGGACAAAATCAATCTTCAATCAGTGGTTTTATTAGGAATGATAATACTGGAGAACCACTAGGTTATTCAAATATATTTATTAAAGATTCAAATATTGGAGCTGTTTCAACTTCAGATGGATATTATGTTTTAACTAATTTGTCATCTGGAACTCTAGAAGTAGTTGTCTCTATAATAGGATATGAAATGATTACTACTCAGGTATCTATTTCTCAGCAAGAAAATAAGAGACTAGACTTTAGACTTACACCTATAATTCTCGAAGGTGAGTCAATTGACGTTTTTGGGGAAATTCAAAAAATAAGAGATTTGGTTGAGCCTAGTAGAATATCATTAGATTTAAGAACATTGGAGACAGCACCAGCTTTTGTGGAATCTGATTTATTTAGAACTGTTCAAATGCTTCCAGGAGTACAAACATTAAATGATTTTTCAAGTGCCTTATATGTAAGAGGAAGTACACCTGATCAAAATTTAGTTATGATGGATGGTGTAACAATTTATAATCCGTATCATTTTGGTGGGATTTTTTCTACATTTAATACAGATGCAATAACAGAAGCTGATTTTCATGCAGGAGGATTTCCATCGAAGTTTGGAGGAAGAATGGGGTCCATAATCGATATAATTAATAAAGAAGGTAATACTGAAAATTTTCAAGGTGTAGCAAATATTTCGGCTCTTTCGTCTAAGGTTTTATTAGAAGGGCCAATTCCTTCTTCATTAATAAAAGGATCATGGATGATTGCGGGCAGAAGAACCTATTTTGATAAAATAATTAATTTTTTTATTAATAGATCAGCAGAAGGAAGAGATAGTGGTTTTGAATTTCCTTATTACTTTTATGATTATCAAATTAAGATAAACATAGATGTTTCGCAAGATCATCGACTTACTTATAGTAGATTTTATGGAGATGATGTTTTAAAATTATCTACAAATGATAAAAAAGAATATTATGATGTAGAATTAGATTATTATGAATCAATGCAAGACAATTTTAGCATTGAATGGCCATGGGGAAATCGTACTCAAAGCTTCACTTGGAGATGGCTAATAAATCCTAAGCTTGTAGCTAAGACGGTTTTAGCAAATAGTTATTATCGGTTTACATTTAATACTATATTTGAAAGTTTTGGTGATTGGACAAGCGGGCAATATTTATTTGGTGATTATAGAGATTATTTTTCATTTAATTTTTATGATACAATTGATGATAATACTTTTGAAACAGAATTTTCATGGCATAGTTCTTCAAAACACAAACTATCTTCAGGTTTACAAATTAAAAAAGTCAAATATAATTTGGGTATGGATATTGAATATTCCACTTTAGATACATCTTTTTTTTGGAATCCTCTTAAAATGAAAGATATTACTCAAGAAACATCTCTTTTTATTCAAGATAAGTGGAACTTTTCATCTAAAATATTATTTCAAATAGGATCGAGGTTTTCTCATTATTCATTGCATGATAAAATATATTTTGATCCAAGGTTTGGAATGAAATATTTAATTTCGAATAATTTATCATTTAAAATTGCACTCGGTAGATATCATCAATTTTTAACAATAGCAAATCCTGAAGATGAAACTTTTAGAATTGTAGATTTTTGGTTGGGCTTACCCAAGGATAAAAAAGCAATGTTTTCAGATCATGTAATTCTAGGAGCAGAATATTTATCTATTGATAATTGGTTGTTTAGAGTAGAGACTTATTATAAACATTTTGAAAATTTGTTAACACTTCAACAAGGTTCAATTATTACAACAAATTCAAATGATGAGAGTGATAATCAAACTACTTTTAGCCCATTTAATGAATTTTATGATACAAAAGGTTTTGCGCATGGATTAGAATTGTTATTTAAAAAAACATCTGGAAAAATTAAAGGTTGGGTTGGGTATACATTTGCTAATACAAAAAGACATATAGATAAACATGGTTGGTTTAATCCAAAATTTGATAGAAGACATACCTTAAATATTGTAGGAGACATTAGTGTTCCTATAATAAAAAAAACCTATCTTAGTATTGCAGTTCAAGCATCAAGCGGACAACCTTATACTCCACCTTTAGGAACATATGAACAATGGCAAACTTCAAATTCAGCTTATTATACGAACTGGTGGAGCAATCAACAGTATATAGTCGGTAACAAAAATTCAAGAAGGTTAGATTCTTACTTTCGACTAGACATCGGTTTAAAACAAGAAAAAGTTATTTTTGGAAAACCATATGAAAGATTTATTCAGGTTATAAATGCTACTAATCATGTGAATCCTTTAACATATCAATATAGAACTAAAACTAATCAATTAACTAATGAAACTATGGGTCTGGAAAGAGCAGCTATACCAATGTTTCCATTAATGATAACTTTTGGTTGGAGAATAGAATTTTAATGAAAAATATAAAGCTGTACATTTTTTTATTATTTACTTCATGTAACATAGTTCCACCAACAATATCTTGGGAAGATTTAAATGAAGACTATGAACCACAATTAAATATTCTAGGTGTTATAACAAGTTCTACAAACGATAGTCTAAATACAAGTTTTATCAAAGTGCATAGGTCTTTAAAGGTTGATGAAGCACGAGACTCTCTAATTAGATATATTGATGAAAATGAAGAATCAAGAGTAGTATATGAATCAAGGTATATAGTCAAAGATGCAGAGGTGATTTTGAGTAATTCTGATAAAGATTATAAATTCAATTTTTATGAAGAAAAATATATTGGATCTGATAGTATATTATATAAAAATTCATATTTTTATGATGGATTTGATTTTGTACCAAAGCCAGAAGAATTATGGGATTTAACTGTTTCAACATCTTCAGGATTATTAGCTACAGGAAAAACTATAATACCACCTAATCCAATTATTTATACTGAAAACTTACCTGATACTTTTAATATTATAGAAAATATTTTTTTTGAATGGTTACCAATGAAAGAAAATAATCAAATATTAAATATTTCAAACTTTTTAAGTTACACAGGTTTGTCTTTTTTTTATGGAATTGATGAAGAAGACACGTGTGGTTTTACAAAAGAATTTCTCATAAAAGATGAAGTAAAAATTGAATATGATCTAGGCTCATGTAAGTATTTATTAAATGATGAATGGCCCAACGATGATTTTTTAATGATTAATTTAATGTCATTAGATTCAAATTATTATAATTACTTTATCGATGAAAATAATCAGGACAATGAATTTTCAAATTTAATTATTGGTGAAGGAGGTGTTCCTAAAGCTTATGGTCTTCAAAATGCAATAGGTGTTTTTGGTTCAATTGCTTTTGATAAACATTATATTAAAATAAGATAATTTTAATTATTGATTTTAAATAGAACATAGTTCAAGCTATCAGATATAGCTTGCCAACTTGCTTCAATAATATTATCAGATAAACCAACACATGTCCATGATATATCTTTGAATTTTGATTCAACTAGAACTCTAACTTTTGATATACTACCTTCATTCGTATTAAGAACCCTAACCTTATAATCAATTAGTTTTAAATCTTTAATTTGAGGATAAAAATTTAAAAGTGCTTTTTTAAGAGCCATGTTTAATGCGTGAACAGGACCGACACCTTCTGAAGCTGTATGTTCAATATTATCATTTACCTTAATTTTTAATATTGCTTCACTTTTAGAATTTAAATTATCAGATGAGCTTATAATTACTTTTGAATCGATTCTTTCAAAAAATGGTTTAAATTCTCCTGTAAATTTTCTTACTAATAATTCAAAAGAACCTTCAGCTCCTTCAAACTGCAAACCATCATGTTCTAGCTCTTTTATTTTTGAAACGATATTTTTATTCATTTCTTTTGAAATTAAATTTTCATTTTTAATACCTAATTCTTCAAGTTTATATTTTATATTACTTTTTCCAGATAAATCAGAAACCAAAACTCTTTGAGAAGAGCCCACTAAACTAGGATTAATGTGTTCATACATTGTTGAATCTTTTAAAACTGCTGATACATGAATACCACCTTTGTGAGCAAATGCTGATTTTCCAATAAATGGAGCTCTTGAGTTAGGTATTAAATTCATGTTTTCATAAATTTTTGAACATAAAGTAGTTAGTTTAGTCAAATCAATATTTGAATTTGTTTGTTTGTTCATTTTAATTATGAGGTTTGGAATTATTGATGCGAGATTTGCATTGCCACATCTCTCGCCAACACCGTTCATAGTTCCTTGAATGTGTTCAGCTCCATTATCAACAGCAGCAAGCGAATTAGCAACACCTAAACCAGAATCATTATGAGCATGAATACCTAATTTAGTGTTAATAATTTTTTTTACTTTTTTTGTTATATTTCCGATTTCGTTTGGAAGGCAGCCACCATTTGTATCACATAGTACTAAAATATCAGCGCCTGCATTTTTTGCAGAGTTAAGCATAGATAAAGAAAAACTTGGATCATCTTTATATCCATCAAAAAAATGTTCAGCATCAAAAATTACAAACCTACCTTCACTTTTTAAAAATTCAATTGACTGATATATTAATTCTTTGTTCTGTTCGTCAGTTAAACCAAGTGCATTTTCAGCATGAAATCGCCAAGCTTTTCCAAAGATACAAACAACAGGTGTTTCTGCTGCAAGCAAAGCATTAAGGTTTGTATCGGATTTAATATTTGAAATATTTAGTGAAGTAGCACCAAATGCACAAAGTTTAGAATTTTGAAATGTAATATTTTTTGCTTTTTTGAAAAATTCTTCATCTTTTGGATTACTTCCCGGCCAACCACCTTCAATAAAATCAACACCGAAATCATCTAAATATTTAGCAATTTTTAATTTATCATTAACAGAAAGATTTACTCCTTCAGCTTGTGATCCATCTCTTAGTGTTGTATCAAATATTTCAATCATTTTTTTAGTTTTGGTCTATTAAATAACCACGGAGAATTTTTCATTCTATTTACTTCATATGTTTTTATTTTATCAAATATTTTAAGAGTAGTACCAATTTCATCAAGACCTTCTAATAAATTTGATTTCAGTGAAGCATCAATATCAAATTCAATTGATTTTTTGTTGGGAAGTAAAATTATTTGATCTGATAAATTAACATCTAATGAGAAGCCTTGGTTTTCAGAGACTAGTTTAAATAGATTATCTATAATTTTATTTTTTAAAACAATAGGAAGCATTGCGTTTTTAAAACAATTATTATAAAAAATATCTGCAAAGCTAGAAGAAATCAATACTCTAAAGCCATATTGATTTAAAGCCCATGGAGCATGTTCCCTGCTAGAGCCACAGCCAAAGTTTTCTCTAGTAAGCAAGATAGTAGACTTTTTATATCTTTTTTGATTAAGAACAAAATCTTCATTTAATGGTCTGTTTTTACAATCCATTCCAGGCTGACCTTGGTCTAAATATCTCCACTCATCAAAAAGATAGTCACCGAAACCAGTTCTGTAAATAGATTTTAAAAATTGTTTTGGTATTATAGCATCTGTATCAACGTTTGGTATATCTATAGGCGCAACAATTCCGGAATGTGATATAAATTTTTCCATTTTTTAATCTAAATACTTTCTAACATCAACAAATTTACCCTCTATAGCTGCAGAAGCAACCATAATAGGGCTTACAAGGTGACTTCTACCAAGATATCCTTGTCTTCCTTCAAAATTTCTATTTGACGTTGATGCACATCTCTCCCGAGGATTTAGACGATCATCATTCATAGCTAAACACATAGAACAACCAGCGTTTCTCCATTCAAAACCTGCGTCTTTAAATATTTTATCTAGTCCAAGAGATTCTGCTTCTTTTTTTACTAGGCCAGAACCGGGAACAACAATCGCTTGTTTTATGTTTGACGATATTTTTTTTCCTTTAAGAATTTTTGCTGCAGCCGTTAAGTCTTCTATTCTAGAGTTAGTACATGATCCGAGAAAAATTTTTTCAACTTTAATGTCTTTAATACGAGTTCCAGGTTTTAAACCCATGTATTCTAATGCTCTCTTCATTGAAAAGCGTTTCACTCCGTCTTCTTCTAAATCGGGGTCTGGTACTACGGAGTTTATAGAAGCAACCATTTCTGGAGAAGTTCCCCAAGTAACTTGAGGTTCAATTTTAGATGCATCAATTGAAACTGTTTTATCAAAAATTGCTCCTTCTTCAGTTTGCAATGTTTTCCATTTATTTACTGCCAAATCCCACATTTTATTCTTGGGTGCTAATGGACGATTATAAATATAATTTAGTGTTTTATCATCAACACCAATTAATCCAGCCCGGGCACCAGCTTCAATAGTCATATTACAAAGAGTCATTCTACCTTCCATTGATAAAGAACGAATGGTTTCTCCTGCATATTCTATTGCAAAACCAGTACCTCCATTAGTACCAATTTCTCCGATTATGTAAAGAATCAAATCTTTTGGAGTGACACCTTTTTTTAATTTTCCATTTATATCAATTAAAAGAGTTTTTGTCTTTTTTTGAACTAAACATTGTGTAGATAAAACATGTTCAACTTCAGAAGTACCAATACCAAAAGCTAGTACACCAAATGCTCCGTGTGTAGAAGTATGAGAGTCTCCACAAACAATTGTCATTCCAGGAAGAGTAGCTCCTTGTTCTGGACCAATTACATGAACAATACCTTGTCTCAAATCATTTAATGGAAATTCAGTTATTCCAAAATCATCACAGTTATCATCCAAGGTTTTAATTTGCAATGCTGATAATGGGTCAGTTGCTTTAGATCTATTTTTGGTAGAAACATTATGATCGGGAACTGCTAAATGAGACTCTTTTCTCCATAAGTTTCTCTTATTTATTTTAACACCTTCAAATGCTTGAGGAGAAGTTACTTCATGAAGCAGTTGCATATCAATGTAAAGCAAATCAGTTCCATTATCATAGGAATGAACAACATGATCATTCCAAATTTTTTCATATAATGTTTGTTTTATCACAATCTTCCTTAATTAATTTTTATTATAAAAATACAGACTTATCAAGAGTTCTAAATTGTTCATCTAATGCACTAAGGTAAGCTTTAGCAGATGCTTCAATAATATCTGTTGAAAAACCTTTTCCTATAAATGATTGGTTATCTTTTTTTATTCTTACTAAAACTTCACCTTGTGCTTGTCTTCCAATAGTTACCGATCTAACTTGATATGATTCAATATTAGCTTTTGTATTAAGAGCTTTGTCTATGGCATTGAAACAAGCATCAACGGGACCATCACCTGTAGCTGATTCTTCTAATTTTTTATCTTTATGTATAATAACAATTGTTGCAGTTGGAATTGTATTTGTTCCTAATACAACATTTAGGTAATCTAAGTGATAGTTTTTTAATTCTTTAAAGTTTGCATCTCCCATCATTATTCTTAAATCATCATCAAAAATTTCTTTTTTCTTATCTGCAAGTTCAACAAAGTCATTATAAATTTTATCAACGGAATTGGCATTAATTTTGTAACCAAGTTCTTCTAATCTAGCTTGAAGACCATGTCTACCGGAGTGTCTACCTAAAACAATTTTACTAGTTGATTTTCCAACAGACTCAGGAGTCATAATTTCATAGGTTTCTCTTAATTTCAAAAAACCATCTTGATGAATTCCTGATTCATGTGCAAATGCATTTTCTCCAACGATGGCTTTATTGGGTTGAACAATCATGCCTGTATGTGAAGATACCATAGTACTAGTTTTGTAAATTTCTTCAGTTTTTATATCAGTATGAAAATTTAATAAATCTTTTCTTACGTTTAGGGTCATTACTATTTCTTCTAAAGAAGCATTTCCAGCGCGCTCACCTATACCATTTATAGTACACTCAATTTGTCGTGCTCCATTTTTTATACCTTCTAAAGAATTTGCAACTGCTAAACCTAAATCATTATGACAGTGTGTACTTATTATTGCTTTATTAATATTAGGAACTCTCTTAATTATTTGATAAATCTTTTCACCAAACTCTTGAGGAAGAGTATAGCCAGTTGTATCAGGAATATTTATTGTTGTAGCTCCTGCTTCAATAGCTGCTTCTATAATTTCACAAAGAAAATTAATTTCAGTTCTACCAGCATCTTCGGGAGAAAATTCAACGTCGTCACATAAAGATCTAGCAAATGCAACAGCATCTATACCCATTTTAAGTATTGTATTTCGTTTATTTTTTAAACTAGTTCCATATTTATTGTTTGAAAATTTTCCTTTTAAATGGACATCTGACGTACCTAAAAAAGTGTGGATTCTAAAATCTTTTGCATCTTTTACTGCATCATATGCTTTTTGAATATCATTTTCAATAGCTCTCGCAAGGCTTGCAATTTTAACATTTATCTCTCCAGCAACTCTTTTAACACCTTCAAATTGAACTTTAGAAGAAACAGGAAAACCTGCTTCAATAATATCAACATTTAATTTTTCCAGCTGTTTAGCTATCTCTAATTTTTCATAAACATTTAAAGATGCTCCAGGTGATTGTTCACCATCCCTTAGGGTTGTGTCAAAAATTAATATTTTATTATTCTTCATTTAAAAAATCACAGAATGAATTAATTTTTTTAATAGTGAAATCCTCATCATTCAATCTTTTCATATATTCATAAGTTTTATTAAAAATATATTCTTTTGCTTCTAATAATTCAAAAGAATGTTCAAACATCATTCCTAAAGAAAGAATCATTCCGACAGGATTCGCTAAATCTTTACCTGCAATATCAGGTGCTGATCCATGTACGGGCTCATATAATCCAATATTTTCACCAATAGAAGCTGAAGGTAAAAGACCAATATGCCCACACAAAGTAGCAGATAAATCTGAAAGTATATCACCAAATAAATTTTGTGTTAAAATTACATCAAATTGAAATGGGTTTTGAACTAATTGCATTGCAGCGTTATCAACATACATATCTTCAACTATAACATCAACGTAATCTTTGCTTATATCATGGACAACATCTTTCCAAAGTTGAGAACTTTCAAGTACATTTGATTTATGAACAGAAGTTAATTTTTTATTTCTTTTTTGAGCTAATTTAAAGCCTACATGAGCAATACGCTCAACTTCCTTTTTTGTATATAATAAAGTATTCCATGCTTTATCATTTTTATATCCACGTGGTTGGCCAAAATAAATACCACTTGTTAACTCTCTTAGAATCATAATATCTAAACCATTATTTGTATTTATCGCAGGTCGTAAATTTGTAAATAGTTCTAATTCTTTTCGAATTTTCAACAATCCAGCTTCTGGTTTAATATCATGAGATAATGAATCCCATTTTGGACCTCCTACAGCTCCTAATAATATTGCATCAGAGTTTTTACAAGCATTTATAGTTTGGTCTGTTAATGGAATTCCATATTTGTCAATTGAAATACCACCAAATAAACATTCAGATAATTCAAAACTAAATTGAAATTTTTTTGCTACTAATTCTAATACATTAACAGCAGAATTCATTATTTCTGGTCCAATACCATCACCCGGAAGAGAGATTATTTTAAAAGAATTTTTCAAGACTCTTATTATTTTTCAGCAGGAAGCCATTTCATCATTTTTCTTAGTTTAGATCCAACCTTTTCAATTAAATGTTCTTTTGTTTCATTTCTAAGTTTATTCATTACCGGTTGTCCGCTTTCATTTTCTTTTAACCATTCTTTTGCAAAAGAACCATCTTGTATATCAGAAAGAATTTTTTTCATCGCAATTTTAGTATCATTGTTAATAATTTTTGGTCCCCTTGACATACCCCCATATTCAGCTGTATCACTTACAGAGAAATTCATTCTAGATAATCCTCCTTCATAATATAAATCAACAATAAGCTTAAGTTCATGCATACATTCAAAATAAGCTAATTCAGGTGCATAACCAGCTTCAACCAATGTTTCAAAACCAGCTTTAACCAATTCAGCAGATCCACCGCAAAGAACTGCTTGTTCACCAAAAAGATCTGTTTCAGTTTCATCTTTAAAGTTGGTTTCAATTACACCAGCTTTTGTACCACCCAAACCTTTAGCCCAAGCTAAAGCTAAATTCTTAGTCGTTCCAGAAGGGTCTTGATGAATAGCAAAAAGACAGGGAACCCCACTACCTTTTTCAAAAGATCTTCGTACTAAATGTCCCGGACTTTTAGGTGCAATCATCATGACATTAATTGATGCTTCAGGTGTTATTTGATTAAAGTGAATATTAAACCCATGTGCAAATGCTAAAGTATCTCCTTGGTTTAAATAAGGTTTTATTTCATTTTCGAAAACTTTTTTTTGGATTTGATCTGGAACTAATATCATAATAACATTTGCCCAACTTGCAGCATCTGAGGTTGATTTTACATCCAAACCATCCTCTTTTGCATTTTTAATTGAGGAACTATTTTCTCTTAAGCCAACACAAACGTTTAATCCACTATCTTTTAGATTGAGGGCATGAGCATGTCCTTGGCTTCCATATCCAATTACAGCAATTTTTTTGTCTTTAAGATAATTTATATCAGCATCATCTTCATAATATGTTTTAATCATTATTATTCCTTTTAATTATATTATAACGCAACTTTTCCTGAGCGGACAATTTCTAAAACTTTTAAATTTGAATTTTTTTCTAAAAAATCATCTAGTTCTTCTGAAGAACCTATGACTTCTATTAAAATTTTTGAACTTTTAGATTTTACTATTCTAATATTCTCATTTAAAATTTGATTTATTTTGTTTTTTTCATTTATATCAATTTTAATAATCATTATTTCTCTTGTAATATGAGAATCTCCAGATACAACATCGGCTTTGATAACATTCACTAAGTTATTTAAAACGTGAACAAAAAGATTTTTTCTATCTTCATTAATATTATTTGCAACCAAGGTTATTCTGCTTACACCTTCTTTTTCACATGGTGCGACAGATAAGCTTTCAACATTTATACTCCGACGTCTAAAGTTATTGACAACTCTGTTTAAAACACCAGGCGAGTTTTCGACTAAAGCTACATAAGTTTGTTTCATTTAAGTTTGTTTCTCCAATGTTATAGATTTTTCATTAGAATTATTTATTTTTTCTGGCCTTCTAATCATAGCATCTAGATTAGCTCCAGCAGGAACCATAGGATAAACCATATCATGTTGATCAACTACAAATTCAATTAAACTTGGACCTTTGACTTTTCTAGCATCTTGAATTGCTGATTGAGCTTCTTTTTCAGAAAACACCCTGTAGCCGGGCAACCTATATGCTTCTGCTAATTTTACATAATCAGGACTGTAAATTGGAGTTTCTGAATATCTTGAATCATAAAATAATTGTTGCCACTGTCGAACCATACCTAGATAACCATTGTTTATTATTGCAATATTAATATTAATGTTTTCTTGAACTGCGGTAGCGAGTTCCATAAGAGTCATTTGAATTCCACCATCTCCAACTACAACCCAAATCTCTTTTTCTTTTTGAGCAAAATAGGCACCAATTCCAGCAGGAAGTGCAAAACCCATAGTTCCTAAACCACCAGAAGTGATTAAAGTTCTTGGTTCATTGTGTTCATAATATTGAGCTTCTAACATTTGATGTTGACCAACATCACTAATTACAACGGCATTTCCTTCGGTTCCTTGCCATATATTTTTGATAGCTTGAGCTGCTATATATACATCGGTGGACTTATTTATAATTTCGAGATTTTCAACTTCAGATTGCCATTTTTGAATTTGATTGAACCATGAAGAACGGTTTGTTTGATTAATGTTATTAATAAGTTTTTGAAGGACATTTTTCAAATCACCATGTATACCAACATTTACTTTTACATTTTTATTGAGCTCAGAACTGTCAATGTCAATATGAATTTTTTTTGAGTTCGGTGAATATGTATCTAATTTGCCTGTAACACGATCATCAAACCTCATACCGCAAGCAATCAATAAATCTGCATTTTGAATAGCATTATTAGCTGAAGCATTTCCATGCATACCCATCCAACCCATATTTAAAATATGACTGCCAGGAAAACCACCAATTCCGAGCAAGGTTGGCGATACAGGAATTTTTCCTTTTTCTGCAAAATTAATTAATTCCTTTGTTGCACCAGAAAGTAAAACTCCGTGACCCGCTAAAATAACTGGTTTTTTTGAATTATTTATTAATTCAGCAGCTTCATTAATTTCTGTTTGTGAGGGATTTTCTTTCGGTAAAAGGCCAGGCAAAGCTTTTATTTTTTTTGGATATGTAAAAGTGGCTTTTGCATTTTGAATATCTTTAGGAATATCAACAACAACAGGGCCTGGACGGCCAGACCTAGCTATATGAAAAGCATTTTTAATTGTTTCAGCAATTTCATTTACATCTGTTACTAAATAAGAATGTTTAGTAATCGGAAGTGTGATTCCAGTTACATCAATTTCTTGAAAAGCATCAGTTCCAATTACAGATAATGGTACTTGGCCTGTTATGCATACAATAGGTGACGAATCTAACATGGCTGTTGCTAAGCCTGTTACCATATTTGTAGCTCCTGGTCCAGAAGTTGCCATTGCTACTCCAACCTTACCATTTGCTCTGGCATAACCATCAGCCATATGGGTTGCACCTTGTTCATGTCTTACCAACACATGATGTATTTTATCTGAATATTTTGTTAAAGCATCATATGCAGGTAAAATAGCTCCACCTGGATATCCAAAAATAACATCAACACCCTCTTTAATTAGTGATTCCCAGATTATTTCAGCACCAGTAATTATTTTATTATTGTGCATTTGTCATTCCTTAATTTGATTTTAATATAGCACCAGTATTTGCGGAGGTAACCAATTTGGAATACCTACGTAAATAACTCGATTTTATGTTTTGTTTAAATTTTGGTAATTTATCTAATCTGTTTTTAATTTCTTTATCAGATAAATTTACTTGAATTGAATTATTTGGAATATCAATTGTGATTAAATCACCATTTTGAATTGCTGCTATAGGCCCTTTTTCAGCCGCTTCTGGTGATATATGTCCAACACAAGCTCCTCGAGTTCCACCTGAAAATCTTCCGTCAGTAATAAGAGCAACCTTGTCTCCTAATCCCAAACCCATTATTGTACTGGTAGGTGCTAACATCTCAGGCATACCAGGCCCACCTTTGGGTCCTTCATATCTAATTACGACTACACAACCAGGCTCAATTTCCTTGTTTAATATTCCAGTTAGAGCTTCGTCTTGTGATTCATAAATTTTAGCAGGTCCAGAAAATTTTAAGAGTTTACTATTTACTGCAGCGGTTTTTACAATAGCACCTTTTGGAGCAAGATTGCCAAATAAAACTGATAATCCGCCTGTTTTTGAAAATGGATCATTTACCTGCCTAATAACAGTTTTATTTTTTATTTTAGCATTTTTAATATTTTGACCTAAAGTTTTTCCAGTAACAGTTGGCCTATCTAAATCAAGCAAATTTTTTGTTTTAGATAGTTCATTTAAAATTGCTGATACTCCTCCAGCAAGTTCAACATCTTCCATATGAACATTTTGTGTTGCAGGACTAACTTTGCATAAATAAGGAGTTTTTTTTGAAAGTGTATTTAGTTCATCCAAATCAAATTTAATCTCAGCTTCATTTGCAATTGCTAACGTATGTAATACAGTGTTTGTACTACCACCCATTGCCATATCAAGAGCAAATGCATTTAAAATTGAATTTTTATTTATTATATCTCTTGGTTTTAAATCTTTTTTGACCAAATTAAGAATTTCTTTGCTTGCTGATTTGATTAAATCACGCCTTCTGTTATCAACAGCTAAAATTGAACCATTTCCAGGAAATGCAATACCAAGAGCTTCAGCAAGACAGTTCATTGAATTTGCGGTAAACATTCCTGAGCAAGAACCACAAGTGGGACAGCTTAAATCTTCGATTTCTTTTAATTCTTTTTCATCAATTTTACCAGCTTGGTATTTGCCAACACCCTCAAAGACAGAAACCAAATCTACTTTCTCTCCAGATGGTCTAATACCAGCTTTCATTGGACCGCCAGAAACAAAAATTGCTGGAACGTTCATTCTCACCATTGCCATTAACATTCCAGGTACAATTTTATCACAATTAGCTATGCAAACAACCCCATCTAATCTGTGTGCTTCTACCACTGACTCAACACTATCAGTAATTAATTCTCTACTAGGAAGTGAATATCTCATCCCAATATGGCCCATAGCAATTCCGTCGTCTACGCCAATAGTGTTAAATTCAAAGGGAACTCCGCCAGCTTCTCTAATAGATTGTTTTGCAATAGCACCTAGTTCATCAAGGTGAACATGTCCAGGAATTAAATCTATGTATGAATTTGCAATTCCAATAAAAGGTTTTTTAAAATCATCTTCACTTTGAATTACACCAGTAGCTTTTAGTAAGCTCCTATGGGGAGCGTGTTCAATACCTTTTTTAATTTGATCAGATCTCACAATTAATCCCTTTAAAAGTTTTTTTAAGCCGAACTAATAAAATATTTTTGAATTGGATGATAGAAGGAGAGATTAATTTCTCCGTTCATTCACCTACAATTCTAAACTGTTTGGTTACTAGAACGGAAGCCCAATAATAAGGACCACGACTAATAAAATATTTAAGACTAAAACAATTATGTTGTTTTTTACGTTAAAATATTTATTTGAGCTGTTTTTGTTCATACTTAATTTATTTACTAAGCATCTACAAATAGATGTCCTTATTAATTGCATTGATTTTACCATCTGATTGGCTTCAAAGTCAAGTATTTTTAAAAATTAAAATTTTCTAGTTTTCAATATTAATTTATTTGTATTTTTAAATGGGCTGTTAAAAAAAATTAATAAAAAAATTAGAGATTAATAATTATGACTACACCACAAAAACTTATAAGAAACAATGAAAAATATCCTGATGAAATAGCAATTTCATATTTATCTCATGGTCAATGGAATTCAATGACCTGGTCAGAATTTTATAATTATACTTTAAGGATAGCTAAATCTTTATCTTCATTAGGTTTTAAACCTAATGATAAAATTAGTATATATAGTTATAACAGATTGGAATGGTACGCTAGTTATTTGGCAGCTCAATTGAATAGAGGAGTTGCTGTAGGTGTTTATCATACTTCATCTCCTGAAGAAATTGATTGGATAATTAATAATTCAGATTCAAAATTTGTTTTTGTCGGTCATAATCCATTAGATGATAATGATATTGAAAAAATGCCTTATTATAGATTTATGAAAATTATAGACAAGTTAAATAAAGTGGAAAAAGTAGTTTTGATGGAAAACATTCCTAAATTAGATCATTTGAAAATTTCATCTTGGGAGAATTTTCTTGATTATGGTTTAAATGTTGATGACAATGACATAATTAATAATCTTAACTTATCAACCTTAGAAGAAACAGCTTCTATAATTTATACTTCAGGTACAACTGGTAACCCAAAAGGTGTAGAGCTGACACATGGAAATTGGTCATTTGAAGTTGAATCACCTGATAAAGCTTTTTTATTTCAGCAAGGAGAAAAATATATTTCATGGCTTCCTTTAGCGCACTCATTAGGACAATTTGTTGACATTCATTATTGGATAGATAAAGCAATGCATTTATATATTGCTGAGAGTCCTTTAACTCTTGTTGATAGTGCTAAAGAAATTCAACCTCATTTGTTTACTTCCGTTCCCAGGTTATATGAAAAGATTTATTCAAATGTTAAATCTCAGCTGGATTCCAAACCAATTTTAAAAGTTCTTTTAAAAATTCCAATTATATCGAATTTAATTCAAAAAAAGATTAAAACCGCTATTGGCATGAGTAGATGTCGATATGCTTTGACTGGTGCTGCACCTATTAACCAAGAAATATTAATTTTATTTCAATCACTTAATATTCCTTTGTTTGAGGGATATGGTATGACTGAGGATTCTGCAGGAGCATCAATTAATTATTTTGAAAAAAATAAAATTGGTACTGTTGGTCCTGCTCTTCCAGGAACCGAAATTAAAATATTATCAGATGGGGAAATAGTTATTAAAGGCCCCCACGTTATGAAGGGATATTATAATAACCCTGAAGCTACCAAAGAAGTCTTAAAAGATGGATGGCTTCATACTGGTGATGTTGGAAAAATTGATGAAGATGGATTTCTTACAATTATTGGACGAAAAAAAGAAATTTATGTTACATCTGGTGGAAAAAATATTGCTCCATTAAATATTGAGGAGTCAATGAAAAGTATTTCACTTATTTCCCAATGTTTTCTAGTGGGTGATGGAAGAAATTTTTGTTCAGCACTTTTTACTCTTGATCCGTCAGTTATACTTAGAGATAAATTAAATATTGCAATAGATGAAATTCCTAAAAATCCTTCACAGCAAATTAATAAATTAAAAGAATTAGGACATTCTCTAGAAGAATACACTCAAAGCGATGAAATAAAAGAAGAAATTCAAATTGCAGTAAATTTAATAAATGAAACATTTTCATCTCCCGAACAGGTAAAGAAGTTTGAAATTTTACCCAGAGATTTTAGTGTTGATGAGAAAGAGCTTACACCAACATTAAAACTTAGAAGAAAACATATTTTGAAAAATTGGAAGATGGTTATAGATAAAATTTATGAATAACAGAAAGAGCGTGAAGGCTCTTTCTGTTATCACCTAGTTTTATTTGACTTCAATTTCAATATTTTTAATTTTTGAAGATTTTGATTTAGGAATAGTTATTTTTAATATTCCTTGAACATAACTGGCTTTAATGTTTTTAGCTAAGATATCTTCATCTAATTTGAATTTTTTATAGAAAACACCATGCTTGCTTTCAATGTAATTCTTTGAAGAATTTTTTGATTTTTTTTCTCCATTTACATGTAAAACTTGATTAGTGAGATTTATTTTAAAATCATTTTTTTTCATCCCTGGTGTTTCAATATTTATTTCATATTCTTTATCATTGTTAAAAATATCTACGTTTGGATTCCAATTTAAAGATGAATTATCGTCAATAAATCTATCATTAAAGATATAATTTATTAGATTGTCCATTTGAAAATAAGGGTTATCATCAACATATTTGTTTGAAAAAGTTCTAATTGGTGACCATTTTATTAGTGACATTGTTTTTTTCTCCTTTTTTATTATTAAACAATTCAATTAAAATTAATGCAATTAGCGTGCCACTAATTAAAAATTGACAATATGTCATATTTATATGAAAAAATTTTTCTCTTAATGACATAATGTCATTAAATTTGATTTTATTATTATTTAAAAGAGGTTATTCTTTAAGAGATTATGTTTATATTCTTAAAAATTTATAATATTTTAAATGCTGGTTTTATTTAAAAAATAAAGATAAAGGTAAGAAGCAGTGAAGAAAGTATTAATTGATGGTCCGTATTCAACTAAAATCCAACAAGTAGATAAACCAAAAGCTTTAAAAGATTGGGCTTTGGTCAAAATACACTCTGCTCCAATTTGTACAGAATATAAATTTTTTACTGAAGGAACAATGCCAGATTATCCATTGGGTCATGAAGCTTCTGGTGAGGTAGTTGAATTATGTGATGATTCAAGTTTAAATATTGGAGATAGGGTTGTTGTAATGCCTCAATATCCTTGCGGAAAGTGTAATTTGTGTCAATCTGGGGAGTATATTCATTGTTTAGATACATTTGATATAGAATCATTTACTGGTATTTCAGAGGGTGGGAGTACTTTAGCTGAATATATTGTTAAGCCATCTTGGTTATTGCCAAAAATCCCTCATGAATTGACTTATGATCAAGCGAGTATGATTTGCTGTGGGTTGGGGCCAACATATGGAGCAATTGATAGGCTTGATTTAAGTCAAAATGATACTGTTTTAATAGCAGGAATGGGGCCAGTCGGACTGGGGGGGATAATCAATATTAAAGATTTTGGTGCTAAGGTTATTGTTACGGGTCATAATGAATATAGAAATAATTTAGCAAAAAATTTAGGTGCTGATTTAATAATTAATCCAAAAAATGATAATGCGTTAAAATTAATAAAAGAATTCACAAATGGATTAGGGGTTGATAAAGCAATTGATTGTGCGGGGTCTGTTGACTCTCAACGTCTTTGTATAGATGCAACAAAAAGAAATGGTTCTATTGCTTTTGTTGGAGAGTCAAATGATTTGAAAATTAATGTAAGTAATGATTTAATTAGAAATGGTTTAACGTTAGTAGGGGTTTGGCATTACAATTATAAATTGATTGACGATTTGATAAAAATTGCAATAAGATCAAAGGACAAATTAGATACTTTAATCACTCACAAGTTCAAAATAGAAGATATTCATGATGCATTTCATTTACAATTAACAAGAAATTGTGGAAAGGTTGTAATTATACCATAAGAATGAAAAACATTTTGCTACAAATGGAATCAATAAGCAAATCATTTCCCGGCGTCGATGCATTGACTAATGTAAATTTGAATTTAGATTATGGAAAAGTACTGGCTTTGGTAGGGGAAAACGGTGCTGGAAAAAGTACTCTAATGAAAATATTAGGCGGAGCAATTCAGCCAAATTCCGGGAAAATAAAAATTGAAGGCGAAATAAAAAAAATAATAAACCCACAACTTTCTCAAAAAAATGGTGTCTCAGTAATTTATCAGGAATTTAATTTAATTAAAGATTTAAAGGTTCATGAGAATATTTTTCTTGGAAGAGAAACTACAAAAAATGGTGTTATTGATACTAATTTGGAAAAAAAATTATCAATTAAACAATTTAAGAATTTGGGTGTAAGTATTAACCCAAATATAGTTTGTAGTAAACTTTCTATAGCTGAACAACAAATTGTTGAAATAGCAAAAGCATTAACTCTTGATTCCAAAATTATTGTTATGGATGAGCCATCAGCTGTTTTAACTGAAAAAGAAGTAAAAAATTTAATGAGAATTATTAAAGATCTAATAAAGAAGAATATTGGAGTTATATACATAAGTCATAGACTGGATGAAATAATAGAAATCTCAGATGACATTTTAATATTAAGAGATGGTTTTCATGTTGATCAGATTAAAACAAAAACAACATCCAAAAAAAAACTTATTGAAAATATGGTTGGAAAATCATTATCAACAGACTTTCCTAAACGTAACTCAGCTATAGGAAAAGAAGTTTTAAAAGTTAAAGGACTTTGTAAGAAAAATTCTTTTTCTGAAATTAATTTTGAGCTTTATCAAGGAGAGGTATTAGGTTTTGCAGGTTTGTTAGGTTCAGGAAGAACAGATATAATGAGGTCTATTTTTGGTGTAGATGATATTGAAAAGGGTAAAATTTTTAAATATAGTAAAGAATTAAAGATAAATAATCCAAGAGATGCTATAAAAAATAAAATATGTTTATTAACAGAGGATAGAAAAAGGGAGGGGTTAATACTTAATCACTCGTCACAAAACAATTTTAGTCTACCAAATTTAAAAAATTTTTCAAAAAACCTATTTGTTGATAATTTGAAAGAGCTTAAATCTTTTAAAAATTATATTAATGACATACAAATAAAAATCAATTCACCTCAACAATTAGCTAAAAATTTATCAGGAGGTAATCAACAAAAACTTGTTTTAGCAAAATGGCTTGAATCTAACGCAGATATCATAATATTTGACGAACCTACTAGGGGAATAGATGTTGCAGGAAAAAGGGAAATTTATGAATTAATTAATACTTTATCTCTAGAAGGTAAATCAATAATATTTGTAAGTAGCGATTTAGAGGAAATTATTGGAATGTGTGATAGAATTATTATTATTCATGAGGGCAAAATAAAAGGAAATGTAAATGTTGATAAAAAGTTAAGTCAAGAAAAGGTTTTATCGTTAGCTTTAAGTTGATATAAGAAAAAATTATGAAAAAATTTATTAATAATTATGGGATGATATTTATCTTAGGTGGTTTATGTATATTGTTTAGTTTTTTAACTTTGAAAGAACAAACTCCGAATGCAAAAAATATTAAAAATCAATTTGTTGAAAAAATTCAATCTACAAATAATAAAGATATAACAATTCTAAGCGTCGGTGGACAAAATACTAAATCAGCTGAAATTGCAAAGGATTTGGAGATTGCCTTAAAAGAGGAAGGTTTTTCAAACACTTTTTCTGTTGTGGGAACGCCTGCCGATTTAAAATATAAATTAAAGATTATGATGGAAAATTTAAATTATCCAGAATTTATAATTATGAATGAACAAATATCAACTTGGGATGTTTTAGGATCATTGAAAAATGAGAATATGAAATATCAATCAACACAAGAATTTTATCCTAAAAGTTATTTATTTCCTGACTTTCTAAAAAAAACTAATTTAATTGCTATTGTTGATAGAATAGTTGTAATTGCGATTTTAGCAATTGGTATGACATTTGTAATAATTACTGGTGGTATAGATCTTTCCGTTGGAAGCTTGATAGCTGTTTCAGCAGTAGTAGGAACAAGTGTAATGAAATCAATGGGTGGAGTAGATGCGTCCTCAGGTGTTGTATTTATCGGTTTTATAATAGGTATTTTATCAACAGCATTCATTGGAGGTTTAGGTGGGTTAATTGTTGCATTTTTTAAAGTACCATCTTTTATAACAACATTAGCTATAATGCTAATTGGAAGAGGTCTTGCTTTTATGATAACTGATGGGTTCTCAATTTATCGTGTTCCACAGTCATTGACATGGCTTGGTCAAGCTTCGTCTTTTGGTTTGCCAAATACAGTAATATTCTTAATCATCCTATATTTAATAGCTCATTTTTTTCTATCTAAAACTAAAATCGGAAGATATATTTATGCTGTTGGAGGAAATGAAGAAGCTGCTAGATTGTCTGGAGTTCCAGTAAATTTTATAAAAATATTTGTTTTTTTGATTTGCGGGTTTACTGCTGGTTTAGGGGGTTGTATCCAAGCGTCACAATTAAATTCTGGTACACCTAACATGGGTATTATGTATGAATTATATGTAATAGCAGCGGTGGTTGTTGGTGGTACAACTTTATCAGGTGGATCGGGAAAAATTTTAGGAACACTAATTGGAGTTTTTGTTATTTCAGTAATTCAGAATGGTATGAATTTAATCGGAATTGAGAGTTACACTCAGCAAGTTGTCTTGGGTTTGGTAATTTTAATCGCGGTTGTTATTGACAAATCCAAATCAAATAATATTTTTAGCAAATATTTTAATAAAAGAGGTTGATTGATATGATTTATTTAAAAAAACTTTTTTTGATCTTTATTTTATTTTTTTGCTCATGCACATCTTCAAATTCCAATTATACTGGACGAATCGGGATGACATGTATGGATTTAACCAACCCGTTTTTTAAGTTAATAGCTAATGTTATGCAAGAAGAGGCTTTGAAAAAAGGGTTTCAATTGGTTGCACTTTCAGGAGACCAAGATCCAGCAAAACAAAATAATCAAATTATTGATTTTGCTGTTCAAGGTTATGATGCAATTTTTTTAAATCCAGTCGATTCAAAATCTTCAGGAGAGGGCGTCAAAAAAGCACATTCTTTAGGAGTGCCTGTTTTTACTTTTGATGTCCAAGTTACAGATGAAGAAGCAAAAAAATTAATTTTTTCTCATATTGGAAGTGACAACTATCAGGGAGGTGAGCTTGCAGCCAAAAGCATGATGAATGTAATAGGAGATGTTGGAGATATAGCCATATTAAGTTTACCAAGAATTACCTCATGTAAATTGAGAGTTGATGGATTTAGAGATTATTTAAAAAAGAACAATAGTAGAATCAGAATTGTTACAGAGCTATCTGGAGAAGGAAGTAGAGATGAAGGCTTTCGTGTCACAACTGATATCTTGCAGGCACATCCTGATATAGCCGGAATATTTGCAATTAATGATCCTTCCGCATTGGGTGCATATGCAGCTGTAAAAAAAGCTGGCAAGTCGGATCAAATAAAAATAGTTGGTTTTGATGCTTCGCCAGCCGGAAAGCAAGCAGTTTTTGAAAAACAAATAGTTGATTCACCCCAACAATTTCCAAGAAAAATGGCTATTGGCACTGTGAATGCTTTTTTTGAATATTTAAAAGGAAATTCTTTATCTAAAAATTTATTTATACCATGCGAACATTATTTTTATGAAAATTCTATTAATGATAAAAGTAGAATAAATGAGAAATGGTGATTTTCTAATTTTAAACTGTTTACTTTGATAACAATCTCATAAATATATATAGTTTATATTTTTAATATAATTTTAACTATAAAACTATATAAAATTGTATTAAAACTATAAATAGTAAAAAAAATAACTTGACATTCATTAAAAAGTTATGGTAATTTATTTAATTGAATGTGTTTATTAAATTTTTTTTGTATAAGTGTGTTTTTTTTTAAAAAATTATTGTAATCTATTATTAATTCTTAAAAAGTTATGGAGAAAAAATGAAAATACTAAGAGTTGCTTTTATATTTATGGTTGTTTTTGTTTTTGGAAACTTATATTCTCAATCTTCAATATCGGGAATAATTTCAGATGAAAATGGTTCCCCATTACCATATGCAGATATTATTGTTATTGGTACCAATTATGGTTCATCTGCAAATGATAATGGTGAATATTCAATAAATTTACCCGATAATTTTGTTCAAGGTCAAAACATAACATTATCAGCACAATTTATAGGATACATCAAAAGTGAAAAAACAATTGTATTGTCATCAGGTGAAATATTAGAGAATTTCACACTTGAAGCAGATGTTATAGGAATGGATCAGGTTGTTGTAACAGGATTAGGTATTTCTAAAGAAAAAAAGGCTGTTGGTTATTCAGTTCAAGATGTAACTGCTGAAGAATTAAATATGGTACCACAATCTAATATAGCAGATGCTCTTTCTGGAAAAGTAGCTGGTGTTCAAGTTTTAGGTTCTGCAGGCGCTGCAATAGGAGGTTCAGCTAAAATTAGATTAAGAGGAGCAAATGGATTGACTGATGCTCAACCATTGTGGGTTATAGATGGTACTCCTATTGATAATAGATCTTTCTCAGGTGCTTATGATGGAAGAGATTATGGTAATTTAGCTAACGATATTAATATGAATGATGTTGAATCAATTTCAGTTTTAAAAGGAGCATCAGCATCAGCATTGTATGGTACTAGAGCGGCTAATGGTGTTATTTTGGTTACAACTAAAAAAGGTGGATCAAATAAGGATGGTATTGGTTTTTCATATTCATCGACCAGTTCATATGATGATATTTTAATTTTACCAGTATATCAAAATGAATACGCAGGAGGTTATACTCAATCTTGGCTAACTGAAATTGACCCAGAGGATGGTTTAGAATACAATGTTTTGAATTATGCAGCAGATGAGAGTTGGGGTCCAAAAATGGATGGAACAATGTATAGGCCTTGGTGGTCTTGGATTCATGATGATTTTGACGGTGATGGAGTTGATGATTATGGAACGCAAATCCCACTTGAAGCTCAACCAGATAACGTTAAAAATTTTTTAAATCAAGGTATAAATCAAATTCACAATTTTGCTCTTGATGGTGGAAATGATATTTCATCATTTCGTTTATCATTTAAAATTGAAGATGGAAAAGGGGTTATTCCAAACTCAAAATTAAATAAATCAGCACTTGGTTTTAATGGATCTCTGGATTTAACAGGAAAATTGAGCTCTTCAGTAAGTTTTAATTATGCAAATACCCAAGGTTTCGGAAGACCTGCGAGTGGTTATAGTCCATTAGTTGGAAATCCAGTTCAATCATTTAATCAGTGGTTTCAAAGACAGTTAGATATGGATAAACTTAGAAAATATAAAGGAGATGATGGTTCTATTTATTCTTGGAATTTAAGATCTGCAACTAATTTAAGACCCTTGTATTGGGATAGTCCATATTTTAGTTACTTTGAAAATGTTTCTGAAGATGAAAGAAATAGGCTTTATGGTAATTTTTCTTTGATTTATAAAGCAACTCCAAATCTTTCTTTAATGGGAGTAGTAAGGTCTGATCAATATGACTTTTTGGTTGAGGATAGAATAGCTTCTGGAGGCTTAGAACAGGATTGGTATTCTATGGCAAAAAGATCTCAAAATGAAATGAATTATGAGTTTACAGCCAATTATAATCAAAATCTGGGTTTTTTAAGTTTTAGTGCTTTGGTTGGTGGTAATATTATGAATAGGGAATATAGTTCAAATATTTCTCAAACAAGTGGAGGTCTTAGTTTACCAGGTTATTATAACATTGATGCCTCTGTTGATAGACCATCTACAACTACTTATACTGAAGAAAAAGAAATAAGATCAATTTTTGGTTCATCAACACTCAATTTTGGAGGTGTTTATTATTTAGATGCTACTATAAGAAATGATATTTCTTCTTCTTTGCCATCATCAAACAATTCTTATAACTATTATAGTTTATCAAACTCATTTATTTTTACAAGTTTGTTTAATATTCCATTTCTATCATTTGGTAAAATTAGAGCATCTGTTGCACAAGTTGGAAGTGATACAGATCCCTATAGTGTAGGTTTAACATATAGTGTAGGTACTCCTTATGGTGCAAATCCTACTCTTGCGGTTCCAAACACATTACCAAATCCTGATTTAAAACCTTCAATTAATAGTGATACAGAATTTGGAATTGACTTAAGATTTTTAAATAATCTTTTCAGGTTAGATATTACATCTTACACTCAAGAAAAAAAGGATGATATTATACCTTTAACCGTTCCGGGTTCTTCTGGTTATTCTACAACATTGGTTAATGCAGGAAAATTTACTACAACAGGAACTGAATATTTAATTGGGTTTAACCCAATACGAACAAAAGACCTTGATTTAGATTTTACTCTAAATTATGCAACTTCAGAATCACAAGTTGATGAACTTGCTGAAGGTATGGAAGCTAGACAATTATTCAGAGCATATTGGGGTACTTTTTTATTTGCTAAAGTTGGTGAAGAATGGGGTGCAATTAAAGGTGCAGGATATCAGCAGCATGAAAATGGTGAAAGAATTATCACTGACGGTAATTACGTAACTGAAAATAATAAATGGTTAGGATATGTTTTACCTGATGCAACAGGTGGATTTAGAATCGATGCTAAGTTCAAAGGTTTGTCAATTGGTGCTTTTTTTGATTTTCAAGTGGGTGGTCAATTTTATTCTTTAACTAGACAATGGGGTATTTACTCAGGTATGACATCTAATACTATTGGGGATAATGAATTAGGTAATCCTGTAAGAGACCCTGTTCTTACATCTGATGGAACTGAGGTTACTTGGGTTGATTATGATGATGCAGCTTCGAATTCTGGAGGAGTTGTTTTGGAAGGTGTAGATGAAGACGGTAATGCAGTTAAGGTATTACGTGATGCAGTTTCAGTCGCAGCTAATTCATATTATAAGAGAAGTGAAGAAAATTTACTTGATGCAAGTTACACTCGTTTTAGAGAGTTTAGAGTTGGATATGATATTCCCTCAAGTGTTCTTGAGAGTTTACCATTGTCTAATTTGAATTTATCAGTCTCAATTAGGAATGTAGCCATGTTAAGCAGTGCCGAGGAAGGTATAGATCCAACTACTGCATCAAATGGTCATGGTGATGGATACAGTTATTGGGAAGGTGGAGTTTTGCCAAGTACAAGAACAGTTTCATTCAATGTTAATGTAAAATTTTAGTTGGAAAGGATATTTTAATGAAAAATTTAACGAGCAAATTTCTAATTTTATTTTTTTTGATTATTGGATGTAGTGATGATTTTGGTGATATGAATGTTGATCCTAATAACCCTTCAACAGCTATTCCAGATCTTTTGCTAACTCAATCAATTACTCAAATGAGTGGAGTTGCTGGTGCAGTTACACCTGTTCTATATGTCCAATATATGTCGGAAACTCAATATACTGAAGATTCAAGATATAACACAATTCAATTTGATTTCAATCCTTGGTATACTGGCCCTTTGGCTGATTTACAATCAATTATTGATAGTGAAGATGCAACTGCAAATTATAAAGCTGCAGCCAAAATATTAAAAGGTTATTATTTATCTATGATGACTGATAGATGGGGAATGATACCTTATTCAGAGGCATTAAAAGGAGGTGATAATTTTTCACCTATTTATGATAGTCAAGAATCTATTTACAAAGGAATAATTACTGATATCACTAAAGCTGTAACTGAATTTGACGAAAATAGTTCTCTCAATGGTGATATTCTTTTTAATGGTGTTACAAGTGATTGGCAGAAATTTGGAAACACTCTCAGAATGATTATGGCTTTGAGGCTCTCGGATGTTGATGAATCCTATGCATCAGATGAATTTTCTAATGCAATTGATGCAGGTGTAATTGATTCAGATGTTATGTATTATCATTTAGCTGAAGATGCAAATGCATCTCCATGGTATGTAAGATTTATTACTAGAACGGATTATGCAATATCAAATACAATGGCGGACACTATGCAAGCCTTTAATGATTCAAGATTAACAGCTTTTGCAGACCCAGCACCTGATTTAGATGATGGTGATGCTACAACTACTTTAGATGAAATAGTGGGAATGACTTATGGAATTTCAAATAATGAAGCTGGGGCAATAACAAATTCTGAAATTTCATTTCCAGGTGCATCTATCAGATCCCAAGATTCTCCATTACCAATATATACTGTTGCACAAGTACATTTTTCTATTGCAGAAGCAATTGAAAGAGGGTGGATTGCAGGAGATGCTAAATCTGAATATGAAAGCGGAATTACGGCTTCATGGAGCCAATGGGGAGTTGGTGACCCAAGTGAATATTTAATTCAAGACGGAGTTTCTTATTCATCAGATGATTGGGATAAGTTAATTGGATATCAAAAATGGATAGCAGCATTTCCAAGTGGTTATGAAGCATGGTCAGAATGGAGAAGGTTAGATTATCCTCAATTAGAACCTGCACCCGGTGCAGATCAAAATTTAAATATTCCATTAAGACATGCTTATCCAACATCTGAAACGGAATTAAATGCAACTAATTATGATAATGCTATTTCTAGTCAAGGAGCAGATGATTTATATACAAAGATGTGGTGGGATACTAAATAAAAATATATGTTGAAAAAATCAAAAGCCGATATTAATTGTATCGGTTTTTTTTTTTTTTAAATATTAAATAAAAGTAAATTAATCGTTGAATTCAATTTAGAATTTAAAAATTAATTTCATGAAATATTTTTATATAACATTAATTCTATTATTTACTTCGTGTTCAAATAATGAATTAAAATTTACTCAACAACAAATTGATCAATTATTTATGTCAAAAAATCTAGGTCTGGCATACATAGAAGAGAGTAAACTTGAAGACGCAGAAAAAGAATTTGAAAAAATATTAAATATTAATCCAAATGAAGCAATGGGATATGGAAACTTAGCCCTGATTTATTTTCGTTTGGGGCAGTTAGATAAAGCAAAATTTCTAATTAAGAAATCAGAAAATTTAAATGATGAAAATTCAGATATTAAATTAATTAATTCTGAAATATTACTTGCAGAAAATAAATATGAAGAAGCAATTAAAATTTTGGAAAAGTCACTAATAGACTCACCAAAAAATATTAGAGTTTTATTTAAGTTGGCTGAAATTTATGGATTATTATTTCAAATAAATAATAATGAAGATGATTTAATTGCTAGAACTGAATATTTAAAAAAGATAATCGATTTAGAATATATAAATCTAGCAATTTTAATTCAATACATTGAATCTAATTTTAGAATTGGAAATCTTAAAAATGCTAAATATTATTTTGAAAGTTTATATCAATTATTACCTGAGCTAAATAACAGAGAGTCAAATCTTGTAACACAGATATACAATGAAATTTTTGAAGAAAATGTTGATAAAGCATTAAGATTTTATATTGGTTTTTCAAATTTGATGAAAACAAAAAACAGGTATCAGGCAGACCTTGATGAAATTAAATCTCAAGGATTAACTCTAGTTGGATTCCCAATTGAAAATTTTTTATCAAAAGACTTTATTTTTGATATTTCAAAATCAAATAGTTTTAATATCAACTTTGAAAATTCTATTTTAATTGACTTGAGTAATAGATTTGATATAATAGAGGATTTTTTGATTGAAGATTTAAATTTTGATGGTATAAATGAAATTTTTGTAACTGGAAAATTTGAAAATAAAATAAAGTCAGAAATATTATCTTTTAAAAATTATAAAAATCCATCAATTGTTTTTGAAGAAACAACTTTATCAAAAATTAATTCTTTCAATTTTAATGATTTAGATAATAATGGTTTTCTTGATTTGATTATTAGCTTTAACAACGAAACCCGTATTTATTATAATAATGGCGAATTGAAGTTCTCTGAAAAATTTATATTATCAAAAGGATTTTCTACGAACAAATCTATTTTTGGAGATTTTGATCATGATGGTGATTTAGATATATTTCAATTGAATAATGGTAAAAATGTTTTTTTAAGAAATAATTCAGATGGAACTTTTTTAGATAATTCTCAAAACTTAAATATTAAAATAGATGATATAAATACTATTGATGGAGACATTTCAGATTTTGATCATGATGGTGATTTAGATCTTGTTTTAATTAATTCTAATGGAACAATAAATCTTTTGTCAAATGAAAGACATGGAAAGTTTGTTGATAAAGGAAAAAATTTGACTTTAGATTCGAATTTATCTTTTATTCAAACTCAAGATTTAGATAATGATGGTTTTTTTGATTTTTTAATTCAAACAGAAAATAAAATTAAAATTTTCAAAAATTTTGGTAATTGGAATTTTATCAATTCTATTAATCTTTCAAATAATCTACAAAGTTTCAACTTTGATAAAATTAATATTTATGATTTTAATAATGATTCTAAGCTTGATATTTTAAATTCAGCAAAAAATTCCATTTTTCATTTAGAAACTGATGAAACTTACAATATTTATAACTTAACAGATTTTAACAATTATAAAAATAATAGTTCTCAAATATTAGATTTTGACTTAGATGGAAAAATTGATTTGGTCTTTTCGAAAGATAAAAAAATTGAAATTTTTAGAAATACATCAAAAAATTTAAATAAATATATAAATGTTAAATTGAATGGTCTTAGAGTAGGAAGTGGTAAAAATAATTATTTTGGTATAGGTTCAAAAATTGAAATTAAATCTGGAACTACATATCAAACTAAAATAGTTAAAAATAATAATACTCATTTTGGATTAAATGATGATCAATTAGATGTTATGCGAATTGTATGGACGAATGGTTATCCTCAAAATGTTATTAATCCTGAATTAAATCAATATATTGTTGAGAAACAAGAATTAAAAGGTTCTTGTCCCTATTTATACGCTTGGAATGGCACTAAATTTGAATTTGTTAAAGATATTTTCTGGAGAAATGCTTTAGGAATGCCTCTTGGTATAATGTCATCAGGAGATATGGCTTATGCTTTTCATCACTCAACAGATGAATATGTAAAAATACCAGGTAAGTACTTGAAGACAAAAGATGAAAATTATTTTTTGAAAGTTTCAATGGAATTATGGGAAACAGCATATTATGATAATATAAGATTACATGTTATTGATCATCCAAAGGATACATATATTTATGTAGACGAGAAATTTTTACCTTATCCAAAACTAGAAAAAAAGATTTTTAGTTTTTCAAATAAAAAATATCCTATTTCTGTATTTGACGATAAAGGTAATGATTTATTAAAATATATTATTAAAAAAGATTATAATTTTATATCAAACCTTACTCCTTCAAAATATCAGGGTACTACTAAATTACATGATTTAATTATTGATTTAGGTAAAGTTGAAAATAAAAATGATATTAAATTATATTTACATGGTTGGTTATTTCCAACTGATGCATCACTAAATGTTAAAATAAGTCAAGAAAAAACATTTTCAATAAAAAGTCCTTCCATTCAGGTTTTAGATGAAAACAATGAATGGGTTACAATTGAAGAGAACATTTTTTTTCCTAATGGAAAAGACAAAACTTGTATAATTGATTTGTCAAATAAATTTTTAAGTGATAAATATAAAATTAAAATAAGTACTTCAATGGCCATTTATTGGGATGAGATTTTCTTCACTGAAAATGATAATAATATAGAATTAGTTGAAACTATTTTAAATCCAATAAAAACTGAACTTGAATATAGGGGTTACTCAAAAAAATATTTACAAAGTAATATATCCGGTCTTGATTATCCATCTTTTTATGAAGTTGAAAAATTTCCAAAATGGAGAGATTTAAAAGGAAATTATACTAAATATGGTGATGTAAATTCTTTAGTTATTGAATCTGATAACAAATATGTTATTATGAACTCTGGTGATGTTATGACAATTAAATTCCCAACAAATTTCATCCCAAAGTTAAAAGATGGTTGGACAAGAGATTTTCTCCTCTACAGTGATGGTTGGTTGAAAGATGGTGATATGAATACATTGACAGGAAACACGTCAAATCCTATGCCTTTTCATCAAATGAAAGGATTTCCAGATGATAGTTCAAAGTATTTTTTTTCTGACGAATTAATTGAATATAATAAAAATTTTAATACAAGAATAATTGATGATACGAATTTTAGAAATCACATAAAAAAAGATGATTAGAAATAATTTTTTTGAATTGAATCCTTAATTTCCAAACAAATTTTATATTTGGATTTCCAATTTTTCCAAAAACAAGGTAAGACTCCAACGGCGGTTGAAGTTATAAATGCTTCATCCATTTTATTAATATCCTTATAATAAATATTTTTTAATGATACTTCGTAATTTAAATCTTTTGCTGTTTCTAAAACAGTTTCTCTCATGATTCCTGGTAAAACCCCGAGTTTTGTTGTTGGAGTGTATATAATTTTATCTTTAATAAAAAATATATTTCGGACAGCGCATTCAGTTATTATTTCATTTTGGTTGTAAAAAACAGGTTCAAAAAAACCATCTTTTTTTGCTTCTCTTTTAGCTAACATATTACCCAAATAGTTTAATGATTTGATTTGAGGATTAAACCTTACAATTGGAAAATTCTCTTCGGGATAAAATTTTACTTTTACAGGATTCATTAATGGAAATATTACATTTCTAATTGAAATATAAATATTTAATTCACTATTAAAATCCCAAGGATCATCTTTTATATTACCAATTGTTATAGTAATTCGAATCAATCCATTATTAATTTTATTTTTTTTAATTATTTGTTTAAGTAATGACAATATATGTTCATAAGATTGATTAAAATTAATCTTAATACTTGATAAACCATTTGATAATCTTTCATAATGCTTGTCCGGTTTAAAAAGTTTTTTATTTTGAAATCTTATAGTCTCGAAAAGTCCGTAACCTCTTTGAAATCCTGCATCTTCATGGGAAATATTAGCATCATTTTTTGATACCCACTTACCGTTTACATAAAATATATTTTTTGAATTCACTTGTTCATTTGTATTAATTATATTGATAATTTATTCAATTTTATGTTTTTTTGCTTTTATTTTTAATTTAGTAGAGATAAAATTTTTCTTTTTTGAATAGCTTCTAACCATTCATTTTTAGCTACTGAATCCCACACAATTCCTCCACCAACAGGGTATATACCAATTTGATTAATTATTTTTAGCGTTCTTATAGCAATATTTAAGTTTATATCACCTTTGTTAGTTATATAACCCATACATCCTGTGTAAATACCTCTATTGTAATTTTCCAAACAATCAATAATTTCAACTGATTTCTGTTTGGGAGCACCCGTTATCGATCCCCCAGGGAATAAAGAAAAAATTATTTTCGCTTCGTCAATATTGTCTTTTTTTAATTCTCCTGAAATTTTTGATGTCATTTGATGAACTGTCGGAAATGATTCAATCTTAAATAATGAATCTACTTTTATTGAATTATTTTTACATATTTTTCCTAGATCGTTTCGAATTAAATCAACAATCATTAGGTTTTCAGCTTTATCTTTACTACTATTTTTTAATTTATTTAACAACTGATCATCTATGATTTTATTGTTAGATCTTTTAATTGTACCTTTCATTGGATATGATTGAATAATATTTTTGTTAGTTTTTATAAAATTTTCTGGACTGAAAGATAGTATAGAGTAATTTTTATTATTCAAAAAACAACCATACAAAGGTTTTACCTTTTTTCTTAAATTCATATAAAGTTCGAATGCATCATCATCAGTTTTATAGTAAAAAGGGTGAGTAAAATTTATTTGATAGCAATTACCCTTATATAGATGATCCTTAATAATTTTAATCTTTTTTTCATAATTTTTAAAACTTATAAATTCATCTTTAAGTGTTAATGAACATTTTTTTATAATTTTCTCTGAACCCATGATTTTATATGGAAAAATTTTTTTTGGTTTTCCAAACCATAATAGTGGAAAGGATGAATCTATTTTTTTAAAATTTAAATTTGGGTAAATTAGGTTTTTAATATCATAAGAAATAAAACCAAAGGCAGATATGTTTCCACCGACTTTTTTCCAAGAATCTAATGTTTTTTGGAAGTTAATTAATGGATTTCCCTTTAATTCTTCATCATTTACCATTGATATTCCATTATGATTAATAATAAATTCTTCTTCAAATCCATATATTGCATAATTAGGTGAAAATTTATGATGATGATCAATTAATGCATCTGGATAACCTTTTTCAGATATGAGTTTTGTTAAATTATACATTTGTTTTCAAAATTATATTCAATATTTAATGAAAAAATTTAAACTAATGACAATTAAAATCATATTATTCATGTTTTTTTTAAACATGAATATATTTTCACAAAATATATTTTTTATTGATGAGACTAAAAACCAGAAAATTAATTTTAAACATTATAATGGTGAGGTGGGAGAAAAATTTTATACTGAATCTGTTGGAGCTGGTTGTTGTATTTTAGATTATAATAATGATGGATTTATGGATATTTTTTTTGTTCAAGGTAATTCTCATTCTTCAAAGATAGAATCAATGGAAACGTCTAATATGTTATTTGAAAACAATAAAAATGGTTTTGTAAATGTCACAGTTAATTCAGGTTTAAAAAACTATGATTATGGAATTGGATGTGCAATTGCAGATTATAACAATGACGGTTTTGATGATATATTTGTTACTAATTTTGGTAATGACATTTTATATAAAAACTTACAAAATGGAAAATTTCAAGATGTAACAAATAAATCTGGTATTAAAAATAATTTGTGGTCATCAAGCGCAACATTTTTTGATTACGATAAAGATGGTTTTTTAGATTTATATATTACTAACTATGTTAACTTTAATATCAATGAAAATCCATGGTGTGGTGATGAAAAAAACAATGAGAGAAAATATTGTGATCCAGATGTTTTTGAAGGTTTGCCAGATATATTATATAAAAATAATGGAGATGGAACATTTTTAGATATTTCAAATATGTCAAATATTTCTAAAAGTAAAGGAAAGGGATTAGGGGTTGTAGCAGCTGATTTTGATAATGATGATGATTTAGATATTTATGTGGCTAACGATAAAGTTATGAATCACATGTTTATTAATAATGGTGATGGAACATTTTTAGAAGAAGGTCTTTTTTTAGGTGTAGGTTTTAATGAAAATGGAAAAGCTGAAGCTGGCATGGGAGTTGATGTAGGAGATTATAATAATGATGGTTGGTTTGACTTATTTGTTACAAATTTTAGTGGTGAATCAAATACTCTATATAAAAATGAAAAAAATGGATTTTTTACTGATGTAACTTTTGCATCTGGATTGGGTCAACCAAGTTTAGATTTATTAAGTTGGGGAACAAAGTTTTTAGATTTGGATTTGGATGGTGATTTAGATATTTTTACAGTAAATGGGCATATAAATGAAAATGTAAAATATTTTAGTTCAAATTATTTTTATAGACAGCCAAAACAAGTTTTTATAAATCAAGGAAATGGAAAATTTTTGGATAATTCAAAAGATTTTGGTGTAGCTATTGAAAAAAAAGAGGTAAGCAGAGGAGCAGCATTTGCTGATATAGATAATGATGGTGATTCAGATATTATTATCTCAAACAATAATAGTTTTTCAACTTTAATTATTAATGAAAATAATAATGAAAATAATTGGATTGGATTAATTTTAGAAGGTAAATCAATTAATAAAGATGCAATTGGAGCAAAAATTAAAGTCAACTCTGAAAATAAAAACCAGTATTTTTTTATTAACCCTGGTTCCAGTTATTTATCATCAAATGATAAAAGGGTTCAAATTGGTTTAGGGAAAGACTCAAAAATAAATTACATAGAGATTAATTGGTTAAATAATAAAAAACCTGAACTTTTTAAAAATTTTGAGTTAAATAATTACTATAAATTGACTGAGGGCGGGAAAATAGAAAAAATTTCTTATTGAATTAGACAAAATTAATGATAAGTCATAGAGGAAATAGTAGATTTTCATCAAGGTTAACTTTTTTAATTTCAGCTATTGGTGTTGCAGTTGGTACTGGGAATATATGGAGGTTTCCTAGAATTATGGCTTTAAATAGTGGTGAAAATGGTGCTGGCTCTTTTTTAATTCCTTGGATAATATTTTTATTTATATGGAGTATCCCACTCATCATTTCAGAATATATAATTGGAAGAAAATTTAGAAATGGTACAATCAGATCTTATTATAATTTAGTTGGAAAGAATTTTGGTTGGATGGGAGGTTTTATTGGATTTGTTACATTTATGATTTCATGTTACTATGCTGTAGTTGTTGGATGGTGTTTATATTATTTTATTTATTTTATTTTTAATATACTTCCAATTCAAACATCAGAATCTTGGCTTATATGGAATAATTTTCAATCAAGTTTTTATCCATTAATTTGTAATTTTGTTGTAATCTTTTTTGGTGGTGCAATTATTTCAAAAGGCGTGTTTTCAATTGAAAGAGTAAATAAAATTATAATTCCAACTTTATTATTTATTTTATTAATATGTTTTGTAAGATCTTTGACATTACCAAATTCAATAACTGGAATAAAATTTTTCTTTTCAATTGATTTTGACGAATTATTAAAACCAAAGTTATGGTTAGATGCTTTAACTCAGAATGCTTGGGATACAGGAGCAGGTTGGGGACTATTTTTAACTTATGCAATTTACATAAAATATAAATTTGGAGTCGTAAAAAATGCTTTTATTACTGCAATTGGAAATAATTTCATTTCTTTAATTGCAGGAGTTATGATTTTTAGTACTGTTTTTTCAATTTTAATAATCGACGGTCAAAGTCAAGATTTTATAATCAAGACATTACGAGATAGTGGCCCTGCTTCAACCGGATTAACTTTTATTTGGATTCCTCAACTTTTTAATGAAATTCCACTAGGAAGATATTTATCAATTATATTTTTCTTGGGCTTATTAATTGCAGGTATATCATCATTTATATCAATGATTGAATTAAGCTGTAGTAACTTGATTGATTTAGGGTTTAGTAGAAAAAAAAGTATAATGTTTATTTGTAGTGCAATTTTTTTATTAGGTATTCCATCTGCTTCTAACACAAGTTTTTTTTCAAATCAAGATTTTGTTTGGGGAATTGGTCTTATTATTTCAGGAATTATTATTTCGATTGGAGTAATTAGATATGGTGCAAACAAATTAAAGTCAGAAGAAATTGAAAATAATTCATTTGATTGGAAACTTGATTCAAGATGGAAATTTATAATTAAATATATTGTACCAATATTAGGAACAGTATTAGTTTGTTGGTGGTTGTTTTTATCTTTATCAATTTATGAAAAAGAATATTGGTATAATCCATTTTATACTTATAGTTTAATGACATGTATTATACAATGGTTTTTAGTTGTTGTAATATTAAAATTCTATGATAAAAAATTAAAGCAAAAATTTAAACTATAAAATTAGTGTAAACACAATGAATGAATGGAAAGAATCAGATAAATATTTAATTAAAAGTTTTTCGTTCAAAAAATATTTGGATGGAATTGCTTTCGTTGATAAAGTTGCTATGATATCTGAAGAAAAAAATCATCATCCAGAAATTGAAATTTTATGGTGTAAGGTAATTATTAAATTAACTTCGCATGATGCTGGAAAAATTACTGAAAGAGATATTAAATTAGCTCATGAAATAGATAAACTTTTTAATTAAGGAAATATAAGTGAAAGAAAATAAAATAAAAAAAATATCAATTATTGGAGCAGGAAGACTAGGCTTTTCTATTGCAAAAGGCTTAATTAAATCTAAACAATATAAACCTTCAGATATAACTCTAAATCGAAGAAATGTTGAATTATTAAAAGAATCAAATTCTTATGGATTTCAAATCGAGTCAAATCAACAATCAGCTATTGAAAAATCAGATTTAATTATTCTTTCCATTCGACCTAAAGATTTAAAATCATTTTTTAAGAATAATTCTATCAACATTAATTCTTCTCAAATCCTTGCTTCTACTATTGCTGGAGTAAGTATTGAAGATATAGAAAAAGAATATTTAATTGCTAATAAACAAATCAAATTTTCTATTTTTAGAGTTATGCCGAATATTGCTGTTGAGCTTTGTGAATCGATGACATGTATTTCTATGAAAAATAATTCTGATAATAATGATTATCAGCGAGATTTGATGAATAGAAAGAATCTTTTAAATATTTTTTCTAAACTTGGTATGGCGAAAGTAATTGATGAGGAATTGATTGGAGCAGCAACAGCCTTGTGTGGATCTGGATTAGCATTTTTCTTAAGATCGATAAGAGCAGCAGCTCATGGTGGAACTGAAATTGGATTTCATGCTGATGAGGCTTTAGAATTAGCTGCACAAACAGCTAAGGGTGCAGCATCACTTGTAAATGATTCAAATGATCATCCAGAACTACAAATAGATAAAGTTACTACTCCAAAAGGAATTACAATTTCTGGGTTAAATGAAATGGATCATAGTGGATTTAGTTCAGCAATGATACATGCAATAGTCAAATCAGCAGAAAAATTAAATAAAATTAAATAAAATCAACCAGTAGTTTGCATTGAAGCAGCAATTGCATTAATACTAGCAAATATGGATTTTTGAATTTCTTTTTCTTTATTTCCATCTTTCCATCTAGTTAAAAGTTCAATCTGAATTAAATTGACTAAATCAGCTATTGGATTTCTAAATTTTATAGAATTTTCTATTACTGGACTTCTTTGAAGTAATGATTTATTTTTTGTAATAAGCTGGTACATTTCTACACACAAATCAAACTCATTTTGAATTATAGAGTGAAAATCTTTATCAAGAGTTAAGTTTGTATAAAGCTTAGATATTGGTAATTGAGCTCTTGCCATTTCAAAAGACATTTTATCTAATAAATGTTTAAAAATACTTGAGTTCTCATATAAGTTTATTAAAACGTTGATATCTTGTTTTTGATCTGATATTTTATATAAAGCTGATCCAAGTCCAAACCATCCAGGAATATTATATCTAGTTTGAATCCACGAAAAAACCCATGGAATTGCTCTTAAATCATTAAAACTTTCTAGTGTGGATCTTGAGGCCGGACGAGATGCAATTGGAAGTCTACTTATATGTTTAATTGGAGAAATATTTATGAAGAAATCCCAACATTCTTTAGAAAAAATTTTATTTTTATATATTTCCTCTGATGAACGAGCAATTTTTGATAATAAATTAATTTCATCTTTTTTACTGATATTTGATTTTGAAATTAATCCTTTGAGAACAGCATTTACAATTTGCTCTAAATGTCTCTTTGCAATTGCACCAGAACCATATCTATAGGAGATAACTTCACCTTGTTCTGTCATCCTAATAGTACCATTTTGACATTCTTTAGGTAAACTTAAAATAGCAAGGTTTGTTCTTCCTCCTCCTCTGCTAACCGAACCACCTCTACCATGAAATAGCCTATGATTAATATTTTTTTTATTAAATAATTTTGCAATTTTTTCTTGGCTTTCATTTAATGCCCAAGTTGCCATTCCCATTCCACCATCTTTATTACTATCAGAATATCCTAACATTACTTCTTGAAAATTATTTCTACTTTTAAGGTATTTATTATAAATATTATCATCAATTAGTTCCAATAATAGATTCGGAGCATTATATAAATCATCTATTGTTTCATAAAGAGGAATAACATCCAAATAAGAAATCATTTTATTATTCTTTATCAATATTAAATCAAAAAGTTTTAGTAAAAACAATACCTCTAAAATATCTGATTTGGAATGTGTCATACTTATTATATATGATGATATACATGAGGAATCTTTTTTTAATTCACTTTTTATTGTTTTAAGTGTTTTTATAAGCTGTATAGTTTCATCTGAAAAATTAAAAGATGAGGTTTTATCAATTTTAATTTTAAAATTAAAAAATTCTTTATTTAAAATTTTTGATTTATCTATTTCATTAAGTTCAGTGTAATTATCTATAATATTAAAATTAGAAAAAATTTCATGAATTGCTATTTCATGATTATTTGAATGCTGTCGAATGTCCAAACTCATAAGTATAAAACCAAAAGTTTTTGATCTTATTATTAAATCATTAAGTGGTCCATTCTTATATAAAATAGAATAATTTAGTTTTTTAAGGGTTATATATATAATATTTAAATCTTTTTGAAAATCTAATGAAGAATAAGATAATTGACTTTTATTTTTTTTAATATCTGAAATAAGAATATCAATTTTCAATTGAATACAATTTATTTTTAATCGGATAGGTTCAAATCTTAATCTTTCAATAACATGATTAGAGATTTTTATTTTTGTTAAATCATTTTGTATTGATTCAAATAAATCAATATTTTTTTCTGATTTTTCAATTTTTAAACTTAAATCTCTATATACTTCAGTTAATGAATTTTTGTATTTTTCAAGAATAGTAATTTTTTGTAAGGTAATTGCATTTTGAGTAATTTCATTTGTAACATTAGGATTACCATCTCTATCGCCACCTACCCAAGTTCTAAATTTTATAAAATCTTTTGTTTGCAATTCATAGTTGTAGTATAATTTCATAGAATTAGAAAGATTTTTATGTAATTCTGGTATTGCATTCCATAATGAACGAGTACAATGATATATTGTATTTTTTATCTCATCATTGACAGTGACTCTGGTAGTTCTTAAGTCATCAGTTAATAATAACATTGTCAATGATCGCTTTATTTTTTCATTTAAGTATTCTTTTTCATTTTTACTCATTAGGGTAAATAATAATTTTTCTATATCGAATGTTAAAGATTGTTGTTTATCAAGTAATGACTGTCTTCTTGCTTCAGTAGGATGCGCAGTAAAAGTTGGAATGATATTAATTTTATTTATATAATCAAGGGTTTTTTCTAATGATATATTTGATTCTTTGTATAGTTTAATAGACTCTTGTATTGAATCAGATAATGGTTTTGATTCATTTGCATTCTCACTTCTTTTTTTATTTATTGAATTAATTTCTTGTAATTCAGCTTGGTTGAGCAAATGAAAAAAAGTACTAAAAAATTTCAATGAAAAATCAATTTGGTTTACAGACCATTTTTTAAACAATGTCTGAATATTATTATAATTATATTTAAAATTAGATTTAATTATTATATCAAAAAGAGTAGTTCTTAATATATCATATTCCTTTATACTATTTTCAGTATATATTTCATCTAAAATTGAAGATATATATAAAACCCTTTTCGTAAGTGATTTTGTTAATAACTTTTCAGCTGATAATTTTATTAAATTTTTTAAATTATTTTTCATTGTTAAAAATTCTTCAATAGAAAACTCTTAAATTTATCATAAAATGGGTCCATTTTAATTGATTTTTTTTGTTTTTCATATAATGATTTTATTGTATCTGGAAGTTCAATTTTCTCTTCGATTATAGGTTCAATAATGTTTTTAAATTTTAATGGATGTGCAGTTGCTAGATATATAACAGGGTTCTGTTTGATTCCCCTTTTTTCAATATTAGCTAATCCTACAGCAGTATGAGGACAAATAGTATAATTATATTTATTTTTAATTTTTTTAATCATTTTTATAGTTGTTGAATCATTTATACTTATAGATTTTATATCATTTTTTATATTATTTAAATTAAAGTTATATAAAAATTTTATTCTTTCAAGATTGCTTGGGTTTCCTACATCCATTGCATTAGAAATTGTTTTAATTGTTGATTCAATTTTAAAACTTCCGTTTTTTAAATATCTAACTAAAGAATCATTTGAATTTGTAGCAGCTAAAAAACTTTTTATTTTGATTCCACTTAATTTTGCTAGAATTCCTCCAGTTAAGTTTCCTAAATTTCCACTCGGAACGCAAAAAACAGGGTTAGAACTTTCGTTTAATTTATTTTTTGCCCAAATATAATATGTAATTTGAGGTATTAACCTCCCAATATTGATTGAATTAGCTGATGTTAAGTTTACATTATTTCGCAACTTTTTATCTGAAAATGCCATTTTGACTAATTTTTGACAATCGTCAAATGTACCACTGACTTCAATAGTCTTCACATTTTTTTTTACTCGGGTTAATTGCAGTTCTTGTATTTCGGTTACTCGTTTAGAAGGATACAAAATTACAACATTAATTCCTTTAACTCCTGAAAAACCATTGGCTACAGCACCCCCTGTATCTCCAGAAGTGGCAACTAAAATAGTTAATTTGTTTTTATTTAAAAGAGAAAAAGATCTAGCTAGAAATCTAGCAGCGAAGTCTTTAAAAGCAAGAGTTGGACCATGGAATAATTCTAATATATAAATATTATCGTCTAATTTTTTTAGTGGAACTTCAAAATTAAATGATTCTTCACATATTTTTTTAAGTTCATTTAAATTTATATTCTCTTTTACAAATGGATATATAATATCTTGAGCAAGATTGAAATAATTAACATATTTTTTTTTGAGATTATAATTTGGAATTTCGTTTGGAACAAATAAACTTCCATCATTTGCTAAACCTTCAAATAAAGCTTCAGAAAAACTAACCAAATTTTTATCATTTAATATGCTTCTATATTTCAAAATTTAAATTATCTGAGGGGGTAAAGTTTGTACTTTTGATATATATCCAATTGAATCAATACCAATTTTTTTAAATTCATTTATTATCAATGTTTTAATTTTTTTTGAAACATCAATATCATTTGCAAGGGCAAATATTGCAGGTCCTGAACCAGAAATCCCGCATCCAATAACATTTTCTTTTTTCAAAAGATTTTGAATTTTTTTATAACCTGGAATTAATTTTCCTCTTACAGGTTCAGCAAAAAGATCAACCATAGATCTTTGCATTAATTCATAATTTTCTTGATAAAGCGCAATTGTAAACCCAGCAAGATTTCCAGCTTGTTCAACGGCTGATTTTAAAGGAACTCTTTTTGGAAGCATATTTCTTGCATCGTAGGTATTAATCGAAAAGTCAGGTAAAACAACAACACACATTAATTTTTTTGGAATTGGTAAATTTAAAATTTCAAGTGGTTCATAGCTTCGGATTAATCTTATTCCTCCTAAAATTGCTGGAGCTATATTATCAGCATGAAAGCTACCAGAAGCAACTTCTTCTCCAGCCATACCGTGAAAAATTAGTTTTTCTAATTTATATGGATTGCCAAATAATTCATTTATTCCAAATACAGCAGCTGCAGCACTTGAAGCACTTGAACCAATTCCACTTCCAGGAGGAATTCCTTTTTTTATATGAATATTTAAACCTTTTTTTTCTCCAATACTGTGTAAAAATGACAAAATTGCTTTTCCAGCAGTATTTTTTTCTGGATTAACAGGAATTAAGCTAGATTTTTTTCCAGATACTGTAATTGATAATTTTTTGGAATTATTAAATTCTAGAGTTACTTCATCGTATGGTTCTTTTATTGATAATCCTAAACAATCAAATCCACAAGAAATGTTAGCTATTGAAGCACTTGCTCTAACTTTAATTTTATTTTTCATAAATTTTTCAGAAAATTTTGTTTGTATAATAATTCTGCAACCAAAATAGCTCCTCCAGCAGCACCTCTTATTGTATTATGTGATAAAGAAAAAAACTTTACATCAAAAATTTTATCATTCTTTAATCTTCCAATTGAAACAGCCATTCCTTTGTCATTAAAAATATCTAATGAAGTTTGTGGTCGGTCATCTTCATATAAATATTTTATTGGAAATTCAGGAGCAGTTGGAAGTTTTAAAAATTGAGGAATTGATTTATAATTTTCCCAAATATGTAGAATCTCGCTTATTTTAGGAACTTTATTATCAAATTGTAATTGTACAACAGCAGAATGCCCATCAATTATAGGTACTCTTGAGCAAAATGCATTTATAGATAAATTTTTTGATTTTATAATTTTATTATCCTGAACTTTACCAAAAATTTTTAAAGGTTCGTTTTCTGTTTTTTCTTCTTCTCCATTAATAAAAGGAATTAGATTATTTTGATAATTTTTATCATTAATAATTTTAATTCCACCTCCAGATAATGCTTGCATTGTAGTAACATTAATTTTATTAACATTAAAACCTGATTTATTTAAAGCATCAATCGCTACTAAAAATGATTGTATCGAACAATTTGATTTAGAAACAACAAAACCATTTTTAGGAAAATTTCTTTTCTTTTGTTGTTTTTCAATTATTTCTAAATGATCTGAATTTATTTCTGGAATTATCATTGGAACATCATCAGTCCATCGATTTGCACTTGTATTACTCACTACAGAATAGCCATGATTTGCATATTTAAATTCTAACTCTTGTGTTTTTATTTTGTCTTCTAGTTCAGCTGCTGTAAAAACAATTTGTACATCATTTGGAATAGAATTAAAATCAAAAATATCTCTTAACACTAAATTATTAATTTGATCGGGAAAATTTGTTTTTATTTTCCATCTATTTTTTAAAACTTCTTTAAAAGATTTACCACTTGATTTTTTTGATGCAGCAATATCAACTATTTGAAACCAAGGATGATTTAACAAAAGAGAAATATAAATTTGGCCAACCATCCCAGTTCCACCTAAAACGCTAACTTTAATTTTTGACTTCATAATTTATGCTTATTTTAAAATTAAGTTAAGATCATTAAAAACACCAGCAGATGTTACTTTTATTCCAGCGCCAGGACCTCTAATAATGATTGGAACTTCTTTATAGTTTTCAGATTTTATTACTAATATATTTTCTTTTTCTTTGATCTCATAAAAAGGATTGGAAATTGGTACAGATCTTAATTTTACTGTAGCTTTTTTTCCATTCCATGAGCCAATATATCTTAATACTTCATTTTTTATTTTAGCTTGTTCTAATTTTGATTTAAAGAATGATTCATTTCTTTTTAATTCATAAAAAAAATCTTTAATTGAAATTGTTGAGTCTATTGAATTAGGTATTAAACTTTGAATTTGAATATCACCAAGCTCACATTTTATTCCGTTTTCCCTTAAAAGAATCAACATTTTTTTAGCAACATCCAAACCATTTAAATCAAGTCTTGGGTCAGGCTCAGTATAACCTTTTTTGTGAGCCTTCATCAAAATATCCGCAAATTTTTTCTTACCATCATATATTTTAAATAAATAACTTAGAGTTCCCGATAAAATTCCTTCAAAACTAATTATTTTATCATTCGAAGTATACAAACTTTTAATTGTTGATACCATAGGAAGACCTGCTCCAACATTTGTTTCATATCTGAAATTCACGTTATGATTATTTTTATTTTTTTTAAGTTGATTATAATAACTTTGACTTAAGGTGTTTGCATTTTTATTTGCAGCTATGACTGAAAAACCATTTTTAAAGAATTCAGAGTATTTTTTTGCAATGATCTTACTAGCTGTACAATCAATTATTATATTTTTAGATTTTGTAGATAATTTTTTGTTTAATAAAAAATCAATGTTGAACTTTTTGTTTGAATTTTTTAATTCTAAAATTAGTTCAGATTTTGATTTTACTTTAATTTCATCAATGTAATTTTTACTGTTTGCAATTAATTTTAAGTTGAATTTAATTTTGCTTTTGCAAATCATATTTAATAATTCTTGACCAATATTTCCCACACCTAATAGATAAATATTTGGATTTTTTTCATCAGAATCGAAAAATTTATTATGTAAAACATTTATTGTTTTTTCGAGGTCTTTTTGTTTTGTTATAAAGGAAATATTTCTTTCAGAAGATCCTTGAGCAATTGCAACAACGTTTATATTATTATTTCCTAGTGTTTTAAATAAATCTCCTGATATACCAGGTACCTTTCTCATTCCATCTCCTACAACACCAATTATAGAAAGATTTTTTTCACTACTTATTTTGTCTACTTGTTTATTTTCTATTTCATAATAAAATTCTTTTTTTAAACAAGAAAGAGCTATTTTTTCAAATTCAGGTTTAATAGCAAAACATACTGAATGTTCACTGAAAGACATTGAAATTAAAATAATATTTATTTCATACTGGGCAAGTTTTGAAAAGATTCTTCCAATTATACCCTTAACCCCAACTAAACCAGCACCCTCAAGCCTAATTAATATTATATTTGAAAGAGAAGAAATTCCAATTATAGGGTTTTTTTTATTTTTCAAAATATGGTTTGAGATTAAAGAACCTTTATTTTTTAAGTTAAATGTATTTTTAACTCTTATAGGAATATCATTATATAATGCTGGAATCATTGTTGGTGGAAAAATTACTTTAGCTCCGGCATGTGCGAGTTCCATTGCTTCTTCGTAGTTTAATTGTGGAATATTAATTGCATTATTAACAATTTTTGGGTTAGCTGAAAGAATTCCATTAACATCTGTCCAAATTTCAATTAATTTTACTTTTAATGCGCTACCAAAGATAGAAGCAGTATAATCTGAGCCGGATCTTCCCAAAGTTGTTGAATATCCATTTTCTGAAGAACCTAAAAATCCAGTAATAATTTGTAGTTTATCAACATTAGCAAAATGTTTTTTAATTAAATAAGCTGATTTTTCATAATAAACAAATGCATTGCCAAATGCTTCATTAGTTTTAATTAATTTTCTTGCGTCAAGTTGTTCAGCTTGTATATTAAAATTTTCGCTTAAACATGTCGAGATAATTTTTGAAGAGAGAAGTTCTCCAAAAGATAAAATTTGATCTTTTTTTCTATTTAAATTTTTATCTTTTTGTTCTACAACTTTTTTAAGTTTTAAAAAATAGTCATCAATAAAGTCAATTTTTTTTAGTTTTAACTCTTTAACACACTCTAAATGCTTTGTTTTAAGTTTTCCAATAATATTTAAATGATTTTTTTTATTTTGTTCTTCAGTTATACTTAATAATAGGTCGGTTACGCCTCCAATTGCTGACACAACAATAGATTTATCTTCATTTTCTTTTTGAATTATTTCGCAGACTGAACTTATTCTCTCAGAAGAAGAAATTGAAGAACCGCCAAATTTTAATATTTTCATAATCCCTAAATAATTTGATATAAAAGTTACAAATTTTTTAAAGTTTTTTTATTTATTATGAAAAAAAATTTCATTTAACCAATTATTATAAAAAATCATTGCATTTTCATTCCAACAATTAATTGGTTTGTAACTAGGATTATCATTAAGAAAATAGTTTTCTGGTATATTAATTTTTAAATTATTTTTTTTATCTCTTTTATATTCATTATTTAAGGTTTCGGTTGAATATTCAAAATGATTAAAATTATAGAATTCATTATATTTTTTGTTTGATATTAAACAGGGTCCAGTTTTTTTTGAGTAAAGTACTATTTCCAGATCTCTTTTTTTATATACATCTTCAATTTTTGTACCAGTAAATCTTGATACAGGAATGGATATTGGTTTTTTAAGGTTTTTTAAAATTCTATTTTTTTTCATTATGACTTGATTAAATATTCCAGATAATTTTTGGTTAAGTGTAAATTTTTCAATTTCATAAAAAATTTTTAAAGCAGCTTGAGCTCCCCAACAAATATAATAAGAAGGAATTAAATTTTTTCTTACCCATTTAAATATATTGGTAAGTTCATCCCAATAAATAACTTGATCAAAATCCATTTTTTCAACAGGAGCTCCAGTGCATATAAAACCATCAAAATTTAAAGATGAAATTTCATCAAATACTTTGTAGTGATTTTTTAAATAAGAAAAATCAGTATTTTTGGACTTATAAGATTCAGTTCTTAGAAAAGTAAAGCTTATTTCGAAATTTTTGTTTTCACAAACTTTTGAAATTTGATTTTCAGTTTCAATTTTATTAGGCATCAAGTTTAGGACTAAAATTTTCATAATTTTATTATATCCTCTTTTTAAAAAAAAATAAAGCGAGAGGAAATACTTCTTCTCGCTTTACCTACCACTTAACCCCTTAATTTAACTATTAAAAGCTTGAGAAAAGTCATTTTTAATATCATCAATATGTTCGATTCCAACAGAAACTCTTATTAAATCAGGTGTTACTCCTGCGCTCAACTGTTCTTCTTCAGTTAATTGTGAATGTGTTGTTGAATTTGGATGAATAACTAATGTTTTAGCATCTCCAACATTAGCTAAATGACTAGCAAGTTTTACATTGTGAATGAAGTTTTTTCCAGATTCAGCACCGCCCTTTACTCCGAAAGATAATACAGCACCAAAGCCATTAGTTAAATATTTTTTCGCATTTTCGTGTGAAGGGTGATTGCTTAAACCTGGATAGCTTACCCACTCTACATTATCATGTTCATTTAACCAATTTGCAAGCTCAAGTGTATTTTGATTATGTCTTTCACCTCTTAGAGATAAAGTTTCTAGACCTTGTAAAGATAGAAAAGAGCCAAATGGATTTTGGGATGGACCAAAGTCTCTTAGACCTTCAAAACGTGCTCTTATTATAAAGGCAACATTTGCTCCTAAAACACCTTCTGGACCAAAAACTTCCCAAAAACTTATACCATTATAATATGGTGATGGATCAGTAAATTCTGGAAATTTTCCATTATTCCATGGGAATGTACCAGCATCGATAATTATACCACCGACTGTATTGCCATGTCCGCCAATCCATTTTGTTGTTGATGCTACAACAATATCTGCTCCAAAATCAATTGGTTTACATATATATCCAGCCATTCCAAATGTATTATCAACTACCAAGGGAATACCATTTTCTTTTGCAATTTTAGAAATTGATTCAAAATCAGGAATATTATATTTTGGATTTCCCATAGTTTCAAGATAAATAGCTTTAGTTTTATCATCGATTAATGATTTTATAGAATCAGGGTTATCACCATCAGCAAATTTTACATCAATTCCTAATCTTGGAAATGATAGCTTAAACTGATTATATGTACCTCCGTATAAAAAGCTTGTTGAAATTATGTTATCTCCAGCTTTTGCAATTTGTTGTAATGCTAAAAATTGAGCTGATTGACCGCTAGAAGTAGATAAAGCCGCAAGACCACCTTCTAAAGCCGCAATTCTCTTTTCAAGAACATCATTTGTTGGATTCATTATTCTAGAATATATATTTCCGAATTCTTTACCAGCAAATAAATTTGCAGCATGATCAGTATCATTAAAAGTATATGAAGATGTTGCATAAATTGGAACTGCTCTAGAATTGGTTGTTTTATCTACTTCTTGTCCAGCATGAACTTGTAAAGTATCAAAATGTTTTGGTTTATCACTCATTTTAAATTCCCCTTTTTTATTAATATACTTATTAAAGAAGTTTTTAATATCAGATTGAATTTTTTTTAAAATATTCATTTTGTAGTCCCTTCTTTCAATAAAATATATTGATATGATTTATAATCATATCCCCCCTGTAGAGATATAGATTTATTAGAATTACCTTAATAAGGTAATTTATTATGTTAGTTTAAGTTTGTTAAAAGATTCAGCAAAAATTGCAATTATCTTTACTCATTTTATTTAAAACCTGAGTCAGGAATTAGCACCTTGACTTTAAGAAAAGCATATGGTTGCTAAGGTTTCAATGGGCCTGATCCCTCCACCTTTCTGGATAAAAAACTCAGCTGAATTGTCAAATAGCGTAATTATTGATAACAATATTAGTAATTTTTATAATTAATAGCAACTATAATTAAGTTATAATTTAAGCTATTAATTAAACGTGCAAAACGTGCAAACATCTTGGTTTTTAATAATATTAACATTAATATTGGGAGATAAAAATTAAAACTAATGGTACAAAGATACATATCATCTGAAGAAGTTTCTAATATATTAGGGGTAAATGTTTCTACTATTAAACGTTGGACAGACTCTGGGAAATTAGATTGCGTTATTACCGCTGGAGGTCACAGAAAATTTTTAATGCGTCATGTTTCAGCATTTTTAAATGATAATTCAAAATATAGAACTAAATTAAACGTTCTTCCCTACAACTCTTCAGAAGAACGTCAACTAAATCAACTAATCTTGACAGGACAAATTTCACAACTTAAGGAGATTTTTTTAGATAAGGCACTTCTAGGTAATAGAGAATTATGTAGTCAAATTATGACGGGACTATATTTGTCGGGAATAAGCCTTGATAAAATATATGATGATCTAGTTTCTCCTGTATTTAAACATATTGGTAGCGAATGGCACGCAGGTAGATTGCCAATTTATAAAGAGCATATTGCAACAAATACTTTACAAACATGTGTTCATGGTATTTATTCAATAATCAACAAACCATCTAAAAATAAAGGCTTATCTGTTTGTATTGGAATAAGAGGTGACATGCATGATATACCATTGATGATAATAGAACAAATTCTTTTATCTAAGGGTTTTGAAGTTATAAATACTGGTATAAATACACCCTTAGATAAAATTGAAACTTTATTTGATGTATCACACCCAAATAGAATATATATATCATGTACTTGGATTCAAAATGAGTCTCATGTTATAGAAGATTTAAACAAAATATTTGAAATAAATGAAAAAATAAATGCTGAGATTTTTTTGTGTGGACCATTGTTGAATAAATTAAAATTATCAAAAGATTATAATTATCGTTCGATTAAATCATTTACGGAATTATTATCTTACTAAAATTATTTAATAGGAGATTAGTATGAAAGTTGCAGTTTTTGGGGGTACAGGTTATGTCGGAAGTTATATAATTGAAGAGTTAATCAATCAAGGTCATACACCTAGATTATTAGTGAGACCTGGAAGTGAAAAAAAAATAATGAAACCCAGAAAATGTGAAGTTTTTAAAGGTGAGGTCAGTGATTTTGAAGCAGTTGAGAAAGTTATTAGTGGTTCAGAAGCAGTGATATATTTAATTGCGGTTATAAGAGAATTTCCAAGAAAAGGTATAACTTGGGAAAAATTACAATTTAATGGTGCTACAACTTGTATAGATATATCTAAAAAAAATAATATAAAAAGATTTCTTTTAATGAGTGCAAATGGAGTAAAACCGCATGGTACAAATTATCAAAAAACAAAATTTATGGCAGATGAGTATTTGAAAAATTCAGGATTAAATTATACAATATTCCGTCCTACTTCACTCTTTGGGGATCCAAGAGGAAACGGTAGGCCAGAATTCAATACCCAAATTTTAAATGATATGTTGAGTTTGCCTATTCCTGCACCGTTATTTCATCATGGTCTAATTCCAAATAATTCAGGAGAATTCGCCTTTAATCCTATACATGTTAAAGATGTAGCCTCAATATTCGTTAAATCTATAGATAATGAAAATATGTTTAATAAAATTTTTAGATTAGGTGGCCTAGACAAAGTTTCTTGGAAAGAAATGATTAAAACTATTTCTAAAGCTGTGGGTAAAAAAAAACTTGCTATTCCTGCACCTGTAATGGTAGTAAAAACAATAGCTACTTTTTTTAAATATTTTAAATGGTTTCCAGTGACTCCTGAACAATTAACAATGATTATGGAAGATAATACATGTGAATCAAAAGAATTGTTTGATAATCTAAAGATTAATCCAATTTCTTATAACGCCGAAAATCTTTCTTATCTTAAAATAAATAAAAATTGATTTCATTTATAAAAAAATTATATAACGCCTTTGGATTTTATATGTCTTGGTGGGCTTGTGTGATGGGTGTTATTAACTATAACCAACCATATTTTGGTCCATTAGTTATGTTTATCTATATTTTTTTTCATTTTTTGATGATTAAAAATAAAAAAAACGAAATCATTTTTTTATTCATAGCTGCATTCATTGGTTTTTTTGTTGATTCTGTTAAAGCATTTACTGGTTTTATAACATATAACGGAGCTTATTTTGAATATTTTGCTCCAATTTGGATAATTGCTATGTGGGTAGGTTTTGCGGCAACAATTAATCATTCAGGAAGTTGGGTTAAAAACAGATATTTAGTAGCAATCTTTTTAGGAATAATATTTGGTCCATTAAATTATTTAGTTGGACATCGTTTGGAGGCTTTGTCTTTAAATATGGATTTTCCACAAAATTTAATAATACTATCAATAGTATGGGGAATTAGCGTTCCTTTACTTTATTATATATCAAATCAAATTAATTCAAAAATTAAATGAAATTTTTAGTTGTAATATATTTGATGATTAATATTCTATTTGCTCAAAGCAATGAATTTATTTTTAGTCAACTGTACATACCATATGGTTGGGTTCAAATAAATAACTCAAGAAATCAAAATGATTCACCTTCAATTTACACTAAAGAAATATTTGGTGCGGATTATCAAGCTTTAATGATTAAAGACACCATATCTGCTGAATCAAAAAAAATAATCAATATAATCAATAATGTAGAAAGTTATGATAATATTTTTACTAGTTCAAAACTTGTGTCAACTTCTGTCATTTCAAGAAAAAATAATTTTGTTGATGCCTATCAACATTTGCCTGTACCAATCCCATTTATAAGTGACAGACATTATATTTTCAGAATGAATGGTTTTGAAAATAGATCAAATGTGGTCAGATGGATTTTGTTAAATAGAAAAGATAGTGAATATTCTAATTATATATCTCAAAAAGAAGATTCTTTATCTAGTGTAATATATTTAGATACTGGTGTTGGTATTTGGGAAGTAAATAAATTGGAATCAAATATTAGTGAAATTTCATACAGATTATATATGGATACTGGTGGTAGGCTACCAAAATTCCTCGTAGAGTGGTTAAATAAAACAGCAGTAAATAATGTTTTTACTGACATTAAAAATGCTTCATTAAATTAAAATGAAAATAGATTTTAAAGATATATTTAATGTTCTTATAATTTTAACTTTATCAATAGTTTTTGCTTTTTTTGCAAATCCAAAACTTATTGATATTCAAAATATTCCAATTTTTATTTTAATAATGTCTTCAATATATTTTATTCATTGGATTGTTTTTTTACCATCATTTATAATTAGATCTGAGAAATATTTTGATATAACAGGAACATTCGCATATTTATTTTCATTATCATTAATTTTTTACTTTCTAATAACAACACAAAATGTTATCAAACTAAGAAGTTTGACAGTTTTCATGTTAATATCTATTTGGTCAATTCGTTTAGGTTGCTTTTTATTTTCACGTATCATTCGAGAAAAACAGGACAAAAGGTTTGCAAATTTAAAAAAATCTTTTTCAAAATTTTTTGTTACATGGACTGTATCTGGAATGTGGGTTTTTACTACCTCTCTAAATGGTTTAACTGTTATAGTTAATAATGTTTCATACTATAATGATTTTTTTTATTTTATTGGATTAATAATTTGGATTGTTGGTTTTTTAATTGAAGTGATTTCAGATGAACAAAAAAGACGTTTTAAAATCAATGTTGAAAATAAGAATAAATTTATTTCAACTGGCTTATGGAAAATTTCTCGACATCCAAACTATTTTGGTGAAATGCTAATTTGGATAGGAATTGCTCTTATATCTTTCCCAACATTGGTTGGGTTTCAATATTTTACATTAATATCTCCTATTTTTGTTATTTGGCTTTTAACTAATATCAGTGGTATTAATCTTTTAGAAGAAAAAGCAGATCTAAAATGGGGTCAAATTACTTCCTATGTTGAATATAAAGAAAACACACCTATATTAATTCCATTTGCCAAAACTTTTAAATCATGAAAAGAATTTTATCTATATTTTTGTTTTTTAATCTATTAACAAACTGTAATGGACAACAAATGGAAGATTTAAAACCTGTAAAAAATGTGGACATCCAAAGATTCATGGGAAAATGGTATGTTATAGCTATAATACCGAACTGGATTGAAAAAAATCCATATAATTCAATAGAGGAATACTCATTGAATGAAAAGGGGTACATAGATGTAAAATATACATTTAATCAAGATGGTTTTGATGGTAAAAAAAGAATTTTAAAACAAAAGGCTTTTATAAAAAATTTAGAAACTAAATCAGAGTGGGAAATTCAACCTTTTTGGCCTTTAAGATTTCCATATTATATCATTGATTTGGATGAAAATTATTCCTATACCGTCATAGGTTATCCTAACAGAAAATTATTGTGGATAATGTCAAGAGAAAAAACAATAAGTAATGAAAATTTTAAATTGATAGATCAAAATCTTTTAAATCAAGGGTATGATTTAAATTATATTAAAATACCTCATAATTAATAAAAGGCTTGTAAATAAAATGGCTAATTTTGCAATATTTGGGTGTACTGGTGGTATTGGTTTAAGTATTACTCAAAAATTATTAAATCAAGGACATAGAATTTTTGGAGTTGCTAGAAATTTAGAAAAATTAGATGATTTAAAATCAAAAAATCAAAATATAATTACTCATTCAATTGAAAATCCAAATTTTGATGAAATTGAAGATTCATTTAAGTTGGCTGACAATTATTTTGAGAATTTTTCAGGTATAATAAATTGTATAGGATCTTTGGTTTTAAAGCCAGCTCATATTACAAATCAAACAGATTGGGATAATATAATTTTGACTAATTTAACGTCATCTATGTCTATTTTGAGATCATCTGTTAAAAGAATTTCAAAAGAAGGTGGCTCAATAATATTTTTTTCTTCTTCGGCAGGTTTAATTGGTTTACCAAATCATGAAGCTATTGCTTCAGCAAAAGCAGGAATTATAGGACTGACTAAATCAGCAGCGGCTACTTATGCAAAAAAAAATATTAGAGTAAATTGTATTGCACCAGGTTTAGTCAATACTCCATTATCGAATAGAATTATTAATAATAAAATAGCTTTGGAAACTTCTTTAAAGCTTCACCCGCTAAATAAAATTGGTGAACCTGATGTTATAGCTGAGTGTATAGAATGGTTGATTTCTGAAAAAAATAATTGGACAACAGGCCAAGTAATTAGTTTAGATGGAGGATTAACCTCGGTAAAATAATTAATATTTTACAATACTAAATTATGAAAATTGCTATAATTGGATCGGGAATATCAGGTTTAACATGTGCTTACTTATTATATAAAAAACATAATATAACGATTTATGAATCAAACAATTATGTAGGAGGTCATACAAACACTATTTCTATTAATGATGATAATAAAGATTATAACATAGATACTGGGTTTATAGTCTACAATAATGATACTTATCCGAATTTTGTGAAAATTTTAAATAAATTAAAAGTTGAGACGCAACCATCAACAATGAGTTTTTCATTAACATGTCAACAATCAGGATTGGAATATGGTACGGGTAGTTTATCATCACTTTTTGGTAATAAATCAAATATTATAAATTTGAAGTTTTATAAATTATTATTTGGGATTATAACTTATTTTAAAAATGCGAAAATTTTTTTAAATGATAATAATAATTTTTCATATACTGTTCTTGATTTTATAAAAGAATCAAAAACTAATATTTTCACTTATGAAAAGTTTATTTTACCAATGGCTTCTGCAATTTGGTCTACAAATTTCAATGAAATAGAACAAATGCCTGCAAAATATCTATTTGAGTTTTATAAGAATCATGATTTGTTATCAATTAATCCAACTAAAAAATGGAGAGTAATAAAAGGGGGTTCTAAACAATATGTATCTAAATTAACGAAACCTTTTTATGATAAAATAAGACTAAATACTAATGTTCTTTCAATTCAAAGAAAAAATGATGCTGTTTTTATTAAAACTGATTCTAATGAACAAGAAAAATTTGACTCTGTTATTATAGCTTGTCATAGTGATCAAGCTTTAAAAATTTTAAAAGATTTAACATCAGAGGAAAAAAAAATCCTTTCAAATATTCCATATCAGTCAAACCAAGCTATTCTTCATACAGATATTTCGGTGCTTCCAAAAAATAAAAAAATGTGGTCATCATGGAATAGTTTTATTCCAAAAGAAGAAGAATCTAAAGTTTCTCTGACATATAATATGAATATTTTACAATCATTAAAATCAGAAAAAACTTTTTGCGTTAGTATTAATATGGAAAAATATATAAATCCTTCAAAAGTAATTAAAAAAATAAATTACAGTCATCCTACATTTAATAAAATGAGTGTAGAAGCACAATCAAAGAAAAATAAAATTAGTGGAAAAAATAATACTTATTTTGCTGGTGCTTATTGGAGATATGGATTTCATGAAGATGGAGTTATGAGTGCTCTTGAAGTATGTAAAAATTTTGGAGTAAAAATTTAATAAATGAAAAGTGCTATATATAGTGGATCAATTTTTCATTCAAGGAAAGAACCATTTAATCATGAATTCAAATATTCTTTATATATGGCTTACATTAACTTGAAAGAAATTAATAATTTATTACCAAATTCCTTTTTTTGGGGATTTAACAAAAAGGCCCTCATATCATTCAATCGTTCTGATTACTTAGATAGGCCTGAAAAAAACCTTATTGATGCTGTAAAAAATCTTGTATTTGAGAGGATAGGTAAAAAAATAAAAGGTCCTATTTATCTATTAGCTCATTTAAGAACACTCGGCCATTGTTTTAATCCGGTTAGTTTTTATTATTGTTTTGATAAATCTGAAAAAAAAATTGATGCTATAATAGCTGAGGTAACAAATACTCCTTGGAAAGAAAGATATAGTTATGTTATTGATTGTGAAAATTCAGAAAAAAACAACTTATTTAAAAATATTCAAAAAAAAGAACTTCATGTATCTCCATTTTTTGGAATGAATCATCAGTACCATTTTTCCATTTCAAAACCCGGTAATTTAATTTCAATAAAAATTGATAATTTTAAGAAAGGGGTCAAAGTTCACGAAGCATCATTATCATTAAATAAAGAAGAATTTTCTAAAAAATCATTAATTAGATCTTTGATTAATTACCCTCTTATGACAATTAAAGTTGTTACAGCAATTCATTGGCAGGCAATCAAACTTTGGTTTAGAGGTGCAAAATTTTTTAATAATCCAAATTAACAAATAATTATGAAATCAATTAAAAACAAATATTCAATCAATAATCTCGCAGACAAAAAAAATGAAACAATCATTGCTCCATTTACTATTCGATTTATGAAGGATGTTTTATTAAAAAAAATAAAAAAATTAGATTATGGTTTTTTATCAATAACTGATGGAGCTGAAAACTTTTCTTTCGGAGATAGTGCAAGTAAAATCAAATCAAAGATTACTATAAACTCTTCCAAGTTTTATTCTAAAGTATTTTCAAGAGGAAGTATGGGTGCTACAGAATCTTATATTGATGGTGATTGGTTTTGTGATGATTTAGTTTCATTGTGTCAAATTTTAATAAAAAACAAAATAACCTCTGATAATCTTGAAAAAGGATTTGTCTTTTTAACTAAGCCACTAATTTGGGTTTTTATGAGATTATCACCTAACACTAGATTTGGCAGTAGAAAAAATATAATTGCTCATTATGATTTAAGTAATGAATTTTTCAATCTTTTTTTAGATAAAACAATGACATATTCTTGTGCTTATTTTAAAGACGTTAATAATTCTCTTGAGGATGCTCAGGTTGAAAAATTTGATAGACTTTGTAGGAAATTAAATTTAAAAGAAAATGATAAAGTTCTTGAGATTGGTTCAGGATGGGGTGGATTTGCTATTCATGCTGTATCTAAATATAAATGTCACGTAACTACTACTACGATTTCTAACGAGCAATATGATTATACATTTCAAAAAATTAAAAAATTAGGTTTAGAAAATAAAATTACACTTTTGAAAAAAGATTACAGAGATTTGGATGGACAATTTGATAAAATTATTTCAATAGAAATGATTGAGGCTGTTGGTGCAAATTATGTTTCTAAATATTTAAATAAATGTGACTCTTTACTCAAAAATGATGGTATGATGGCTCTTCAAGGTATAACAATTAATGACCAAGGTTTTGAAAGCTATATAAAGGGAACAGATTTTTTGAGAAAATATATTTTTCCTGGAGGAAGTTTGATTTCTATATCACAAATAACGAAACATTTAAAAAATCATACTAAAATGAAGATTGTTCACCTAGAAGATATATCACTTCATTATGCCTTGACTTTAAATAAGTGGAGAGAAAACTTTTTTAAAAAAATTGAAGAAGTTCAATCGTTAGGTTTCAGTCAAAGTTTTATAAATTTATGGGATTTTTATTTGGCTTCATGTGAAGCTGCATTTTTAGAACAGCATACCGGTGACTATCAGATTATTTTCTCAAAACCTAACAACAAAACATTTAACATTAATTATTAATGATTCAACAATTAATTAGTTTAGCAGAAAAAAGATTTTTACCAGATTTTATTGTAAGAACTGGTATTAAATATTTTTTAAATCAAAAATTAAATATTGAAAAAAAGAAGTTTGGTGATAATCCAAAATCTGAAAAAAACAAATGGATTGAAGAAATGAAAAAAAGCCCTATTGCATTATTTACTAATAAAGCAAATGAGCAACATTACGAAGTACCCCCAGAGTTTTTCAGGATATCTCTTGGACCAAATTTAAAATATAGTTGTGCATATTGGGATACAGAAATTAATAACCTCGCAGATGCAGAAGAAAAAATGTTTAAGATTTATATTGAGAGATCGGGAATAAAAAATGGTATGTCAATTTTAGATCTTGGATGTGGCTGGGGTTCTTTTTCATTATACTTAGCAAAAAAATTTCCTAATTCAAAAATACTTGCTGTTTCAAACTCTAATGATCAGGGTCAATATATTAAAGCAGAATCAAAAAAATATAAATTGAATAATATAAATTATTTAAAGTTGAATATGAGTGACTTTAAAATTAATCAAAAGTTTGATCGAATAGTATCCATTGAAATGTTTGAACATATGAGAAATTATGAAATATTATTACATAAAATATCTAAACTATTAAATGAAAATGGTAAATTATTTTTGCATTTTTTTTGTCATAAAAAATACGTTTACCCTTATGAGGTCAAATCTAATTCAGACTGGATGACCAAATATTTTTTTTATGGAGGTATGATGCCATCATATGATATTTTATCATTTTTTGAAAATGATTTAAAATTAATTAAATCATGGAAAGTTAATGGTAATCATTACAAAAAAACATGTAGAGCTTGGTTAAAAAATCAAGATCAAAATAAAAATAAGATTATGAATATTTTTGAAAAATGTTATGAAAAAGATTCAACAACTTGGTTTAATAGATGGAGAATTTTTTGGATGTCATGTGAAGAATTATTTGGATATAAAAATGGTTCGGAATGGTATGTTGGTCATTTTTTAATGACACGAAAAAAATAAAAATGAAACTAATTTTTTTTAAATTTATAATTTTTTTTATGTTACTAATCTTTACTAATAATTGTAGTTCTCCCAAAGAGTATAACAACAATTTATTAGAGGGAGAGGTTCCTAATACATGGACAAAACCATTACCTAAAACTGAAGAGTATACAGGTTTATGGTGGATAAGTTTTGGTGATGAAGAAATGGTTGAATATCTAGAAAATTTTCAAAAAAATAGTCCAAATATAAAATCTATTTTATCTCAATTAGAATCAGCAAAACAATTAGCCAGAATAAACAGTGCTGTCTCATTTCCAAATATTCAAGCAGGTATGTCGGGAAGTAGATCTGGTCAGAATTTAGCAGGTTTTGGTTTTTCGGATCTTTTTTCAGGCGCTTTTGGAGATCAAGATAGTTCTAATAACAACCAAGTTATTTCTTTTGAATCGGATAATTATGGTTTAAATCTTTCATTACAATGGGAACTAGATATTTGGGGAAAAGCTCTTAATGCCAGACGAGCTGCATATGCAGATTTTAACTCTTCAAATTATGATTTGGTATATTTATCTTTTTCAACAATGATACAATTTGTTCAAACCTATTATTATACTGTCGAATCTAAATTACAATATGAATTATCTTTGAAAACTACAGAATCATTTAGAGAAGTTTTAAATATTGTAGAATCAAGATATAAAGAAGGATTGACATCATCCTTAGATTATAGATTGGCTGAATCATCATTAGCTGTATCTAAAGTTGATATGGAATCAAAGAAGATTCAATTTTTATCAAGGTTAAGAAATTTAGAAATATTACTTGGTTTTTATCCATCTGGAAAATTAAAACTTTCAGATGAACTTCCTAAAAAACTTCCTCCTATTCCATCAAGCCTACCCGCTGATTTACTTACAAGAAGACCTGATTTAAAATCAGCTTTAGAAAAAGTTAAAAGTGCAGGTTATAAACTTGCTGAGGCTAAAAGATCTAAACTACCCTCATTTTCATTAACTACCTCAGGAGGAACTTCTTCTGAAGAGTTAAAAAATGTTTTGAATGGTGATTATGGAGTATGGAGTAGAATTCTTAATATTAGTGCTCCTATTTTTCAAGGGGGTAGATTGGATGCTAATGTCAAATTAAATAAATCTCAATTAACCCAATCTGAAATTAATTTGGTAAATAAATCATTAATGGCATTTATGGAAGTGGAACAATTATTGAATAGTGAAAATTCTATTGAATTACAGTTAAAATCATTGAACATAGCAGTTTCACAATCAAAAGCAGCTTATGATCTTTCAAAAGCTAGATATGAATCAGGTCTAATAGATTTTGTTACAGTTTTGAATAGTCAAAATCAATGGTTTAATTCTCAATCTCAGTATTTTTCAATAGAAAGAACAAAAATTGATAATAGATTACAGCTTATTCTAGCTTTAGGAGGTTCTCTAGAAAGTTTAAACTAGGAAATTAACATGAATTTAAAACGTTTTTTTATGAATATTTTAAGGACAACAATATTAAATAAAAGATATATTCCATTTTTTATTATATTGATAGGGTTTATTGGTTTAGTGGTATTAATTCGATTCAAACCAACAGTAATTGGAGAAGAATCAAAATATGTACCTCCTTTAGTTGAAACGATGAAAGTGGAAAACAGAGATGTTCAGATCATAGTCAAATCACAAGGTGAGGTTATACCAAGAACAGAAATTAATTTAACATCTGAAGTTTCAGGAAAAATAATCTGGGTATCAGAAAACTTTTCATCTGGAGGAACTTTTACAAAAGGTGATACTTTAATAAAATTAGATTCTAGAGATTATGAATTAGCTTTGGTTACAGCAGAATCAAACCTTTCACAATCAAAAGTTGCTCTTCAAAGAGAAATAGCTGAGTCAAACATAGCAAAACAAGAATGGGATAAAGTTTCTGACGGAGAAGCTTCGGATTTAGCTTTAAGAAAACCACAACTTGCACAAGCAAATGCTTTTTTTGCAGCATCAGAAGCTACTTATGAACAGGCAAAAAGAAATTTAAACAGAACATCTATTTTAGCTCCGTTCGACGGAAGAGTTAGAAAAAAAAATACTGATTTAGGTGCTATAATATCCCCTGGTATTCCGTTAGGAATGATATATGCAACAGACTATGTGGAAGTAAGATTGCCAATTGCAAATGTTGATCTATCTTTTTTAGATATACCGCTTGATGGTACGTTGATTGAATTATACAAACAACCGCAAGTTAAATTATTTTCAAAAATTGGTAATAAAACATATGAATGGACCGGTAAAATAATCAGATCAGAAGCCGAAATTGACCCATTATCTAGAATGCTCTCTGTTGTAGCAAGAGTTTCAGAGCCATATGATAGATCAATTAATAAAATTCCACTTAAAGTTGGTTTATATGTTAATGCAAACATTTTTGGTAAAAAATTTAAAAATGTATATGTTGTTCCCAGGCATGTTATTTCAAATAATAATTTTATTTGGACAACAAATAAGGAAGGTATATTATTTCAACAACAAGTTGACGTACTTCGAACTGAAAATGATTATGCTTATATCAATTCAGGATTGAACTCAAATGATGAAATTCTGATAACCAAGCTTGGTTTTATAATTAATGGAATGCAAATAAGAACTAATTAAAATGAATAAAATAATAAATTGGTTTGTTAATAATACTGTTGCAGCAAATCTTTCGATGGTAATTATTATTGTTTCCGGTATATTTACAATACCCAATTTAGATTTAGAGGTTTTTCCATCAATTGAGCCTCAAGTAATTACTGTTAGCGTTACATATCCTGGAGCTTCGCCATCAGATATTGAAGAAGGGATTTGTATTCCAATTGAAGAAAACTTACAAGGTTTAGAAGGTGTAAAAAAAATATCATCTAATTCATCAGAAAATATAGGAACTGTTACTCTTGAGTTACTTCCAGAAATAGATAGAAAAGAAGCTTTGGCTGATGTGAAAGCTCAGGTAGATGCTATTGATAATTTACCATTAGATGCGGAAAGACCAGTTGTTAAACAGTTTGTTGTAGTTGGTGATGTAATGAGTGTTGCAGTTTCAGGTGATTTAGATGATGAAAGTTTACTAAATATTACAAAAGAAATAAGAGATGAAATTACATCTCTTCCTGGAATAACATTGACAACAATTAAGGGTAACAAACCCAGAGAAATATCAATTGAAGTTTCTGAGTCTTCATTATCAAAATATAGTTTATCATTTGATCAAGTAAGTAATGCCATTAGGTTTTCTTCTTTAGACATTCCTGGAGGGTCTGTTGAAACATCAACAGGTGAAATATTGATAAGATCAAAAGGTCAATCATATTCTAAATTTGATTTTGAGAAAATACCAATTCTAGCTAGACCTGATGGAACAATTTTATTACTTGGGGATATTGCTGAAGTCGTAGACGGTTTCTCAGATATTGACTTAGAACAGAAATTTAATAATGAAAAAGCTCTTCTTATAACCGTATTTAGAGTCGGTAAGCAAAATGCACTTGATATATCATCTTCAGTAACATCGTATATTTCTGATAAAAGAAAACAATTACCCAATGGCATTTCCATAACACCTTGGAATGATGAGTCAAAACTTTTAAGAGGAAGAATAGATTTGATGCTCAAAAATGCATATTTTGGTTTATTGTTAGTTGTAATTGTTTTAGCACTTTTTTTAAAACCTAGATTAGCATTTTGGGTCTCACTAGGAATTCCAATATCTTTTATGGGGGGGTTTTGGCTTTTGCCTTTAGCTGGAGTATCTATAAATATGATTTCATTATTTGTATTTATTTTAGTGCTTGGTATAGTTGTGGATGATGCTATTATTGTAGGTGAAAATATTTTTATGTGGAGAGAAAGAGGATTAAATAGTGTTGAAGCGGCAAAAAAGGGAGCAAGTCAAGTTGCCACACCTGTTATTTTTGCAGTTTTAACAACAATGGCAACATTTTCTCCTATGTTGTCGGTTGCGGGAGAAATTGGAAAAATATGGAAAATTATACCATCAGTGACAATAGCAGTATTGATTTGGTCATTATTTGAATCATTAACAATTTTACCAGCTCATTTAGCTCATATTCAAGATAAACCAATTAAAAATAAATTATTGAATAGATTGGGAAAAAAATGGGAAATTTTTCAAAGTTATCTAATAAAAGGATTAGATGATTTTAAAAACAATATATATCTACCAGTTTTAAAAAAAGCTTTATCAAGAAGAATAACTACAATAGCAGTTGCTATATCAATTTTTTTCTTAACTGTTGGTTATATAGGAGGAGGTTGGATAAAGTTCACTTTTTTCCCTGCATTAGAAGCTGACGTGGTCATTGGAATTTTAGAATACCCAGCAGGTACACCTGTTTCAATTACTTCAAAAGGGTTAAACGATTTAGAAAAATCAGCTCAAAAATTAAAGAAACAACTTGATGATGAATTCCCTGGTGAAATAATATTTTTAAATGATTTGGCAACTGTTGGAGATCAACCATTTAGATTAAGGACAAGTCAAGGACCTGGCTCATTAAATCTTTCCTTTTTTGCTTCTCATTTAGCTGAATATGTTTTGGAGTTATCTCCAGGTGAAAATCGAGTAATAAGTGCAGCAGAAGTTGGTAAAAGATGGAGAGAGTTAACTGGTCCAATTCAGGGTGTTAAAGATTTAAGTTTTAGTTCAACTTTTATATCTGCAGGAGACCCTATTAATTTTCAATTGACAGGAACTAATATTGCAGATTTACAAGAAGCAACAATGATCATCAAAGAAGAAATGGCTTCTTACAATGGAGTATTTGATATAAAAGATTCTTTCTCATCAGGAAAAGATGAAATGAAATTATCACTTCGTGATGAAGCTAAAAATTATGGATTAAACAATGTTTACCTTGCAAATCAGGTAAGACAAGCTTTTTATGGTGAAGAGGTACAAAATTTTCAAAGAGGAAGAGATCAAGTGAAAGTTATGTTGAGATATCCAAAAAACGAAAGAAGGTCTATTGGTAATCTTGAAAATATGCAAATTAGAACTCCTCAAGGTCAAGAAATTCCTCTTAAACAAGTTGCTCAAATGACAATGACCAAAGGTTTTTCATCAATTTCTAGAGTTGATAGGCAAAGATCGGTCAACATTACAGCTGATGTAGATCTATCAGTAACCTCTGGTAATGAAGTAATATCTAGCTTAGTTGCAAATGAATTCCCAGAAATTTTAAAAGATTATCCATCTGTTAGTTATTCACTTGAGGGTGAACAAAGAGAACAAAGTGAAAACTTAGCATCAATTGGAAGAAATTTCATAATTGCACTTTTTGTAGTTTATGCTCTTTTAGCAATACCTTTTAGATCATATTTTCAGCCTTTGGTTGTCATGACAGCTATTCCGTTTGGTTTGACTGGAGCATTGATAGGTCATATAATAATGGGTATAGATTTTTCTATGATTTCACTTATTGGAATTGTTGCACTCTCAGGAGTAGTTGTTAATGATAGTTTAGTTTTAGTAGATTTTATAAATAAATATAGAAAAGAAGGAGGAAACACTGCATTTAAGGCTGCAATGTTGGCTGGCCCAAGAAGATTTAGACCAATTATATTAACTTCAATTACTACTCTTGTAGGTTTATTACCACTTTTATTAGAAAAAAGTATTCAAGCAAAATTTTTAATTCCTATGGCAGTTTCATTAGCTTTTGGAGTATTATTTGCTACATTAATTACATTGATTTTAGTTCCAACAAGTTATTTGGTTTTAGATGATTTTTTAAATTTTTTTAAAAAAAGCAAAACAGTTGAATAGTAAATTATGAAAAAGAAAATAATTAGAGGATTATTTGTAATGGTATTTTTTTTAACCCCTTTTCTTTTGCTTCGCTCTTTTTTATTTGGAGTGACATCTGATATAAATAAATTAATTAGTCCTAAAAAATCCATTTATGATATTTCGGCGAAATTGTTAGATGGAAAGACAGTTAGATTAGAACAATTTATTGGAAAAAAAATTCTATTAGTAAATGTTGCATCTAATTGTGGTTACACTTATCAATATGAAGAACTTCAAAAGTTACATGAAAAATATGGAGATAAAGTATACGTTGTTGGTTTTCCTTCTAATGACTTTGCCTTTCAAGAACCAGGTTCCGATAGTGATATAAAAGAATTTTGTGAAACAAATTATGGTATAACATTTACAATGTTTTCAAAAATTAAAGTTATTGGAAAAAACAAACATCCAATTTATGAATGGCTTTCAAATCCTGAATTAAATGGATGGAATAAACAGGCTCCCACTTGGAATTTTTGTAAATATTTAATTGATAAGGAAGGAAGGCTAATAAGGTTTTATAATTCAAATATCAAGCCTATGTCAGAAGAAATTATTAATGATATTAACAGTTGATATCATGGAAGCTATTTTATTTTTTCATTTTTTTTTAACATTTTTTATGACTGGTATAATTTGGTTAATTCAATTAATCCATTATCCTTCATTTTCATTTATAGATAAAAATATGTATTCAAAATTTCAAACTTTTCATATGAATAGAATTTCATTTCTTGTTGGGCCTATAATGATCTTAGAATTATTGAGTGGATTCTACTTATTATTATTTTTTTATTCTGAATCAAATTTTTTTGTAATTAATTTTATATTAAATATTTTAATTTTGACTATGACCATAATTGTATTTGGGACTATTCATAAAAAACTTATAGAAGGTTTTAAATTTTCCTTATTTGCAAAATTAATATCAATGAATTGGATCAGAACTATTTTATGGTCGATGAAAAGTATTTTTATTTTTTTATACAAACTTAACATTGTTTAATGAATTACTTTAGAATTCTTTGGATATGTTTGAATATGGCAGTTGCATTTTTATTATTAGCACCATTTGATATTGTTTTTAGTATTATTTTTATTAAAAAAAGACCATGGTTTCTTGCTTGGATTTGGTCTAAATGGATTTTTTTTATTTCAGGTATTAATTATACAATTGAAGGTAAAGAAAACCTTAAATCTAACGAGAATTATGTCTTTATGAGTAATCATACCCATGAGGTTGATATTGGCTTATTGTTTATGGCACTTAAAAGAGATTTAAATTTTATAATTAAGAAAGAATTTAAAAATGTACCTTTTGCTGGTTGGTATGCTAATTTAAAAGGTCACTTGTTTGTTGATAGGTCAAACCCAAGGAAAGCGCAAATGACACTTAATGATGGAGTTGAAAGATTAAAAAAAAGACCAAGATCAATTATTATTTTTCCTGAAGGTACTTATCATAAAGATAGAAAAATAAGAAAATTTAGACCAGGAGGAGCTGTTTTAGCTCTTAAAACAGGATTGAAAATAGTACCAATTGCAATTCACTCTAAAGCAGACTTATCGGGCCTTTTTGTTAAAAATACATGGAAAAATCCACTAAATGTTATTATTGGAGAGCCTTTTTCAGTTAAGAATTTAAATTTTGATGATAGATATCAAATTGCTGATAATACTAGGCAAAAAGTTTTACAATTAATAAAGTCTTAATTAATATAACAATGAATTATTTTACTATATTTTTGTCTAGAATCGCAATTTTATTTTTAACTATGTCTTCAACTGTTTTTTCACAATCTAATACAAGAATTAGTGGGTTTATTACAGATAAAGAATCTGGAGAAGTACTAGTTGGAGCTAATGTTTTCTTGTTGGAAACAGGAAAGGGTATGGCTACAGACAGAAATGGATATTACGTTTTGGATAATATTCTTCCAGGAAATTATACTTTCATTATTAGTTATTTAGGATACGAGGAATATAATGAAAAAATTGATTTTGTTGAAGATTTGGTAATTAAAAAAGATATTGAATTATCGACGATAGTGCTTGAATCAGAGGAAGTAGTAATCTCAGGAGAGAGAATTCAAAGAAAAATTAATATTCAACCTAGCAAGGTTAGTTTAAGCCCAAGGCAAATAAAGAACTATCCAGCTTTAGCTGAACCAGATATTTTCAGAGCAATTCAAGCATTGCCGGGTGTACTTACATCTTCAGAATTTAGTACAGGTTTAATAATTAGAGGTGGTAATACAGATCAAAACTTAATACTTCTAGATGGTATTACTGTATATAACCCTAGCCATCTTGGAGGTTTATTTTCAAATTTTATTTTAGATGCAGTTAAAGATGCTGAATTAATCAAAGGAGGGTATAATGCGGAATATGGAGGAAGGTTATCAGCTGTTTTAAATGTTACAAGCAGAGAAGGTAATAGAAAAGAATTTCAAGGTACCGCAAATATATCCTTGTTAGCAGCTCAAACTACTCTAGAGGGACCATTTTATAAAGGAGCTTGGGTTTTATCAATGAGAAGAACCTATATTGATCAAGCTCTAAAATTTGCTAATAATTTGAATCTAACAAATGCAACAGTCCCTTATTATTTTTACGATCTTCAAGGTCATATGTTTTCTGATATTTCTCCAAAAGATAGATTGAGTATAAGTTTTTATGGTGGTTTGGATGATTTTTATTTTGACGATTTAGGTTTTAACGCAGAATGGGGAAATAGAACTTTTAGTCTAGCTTATAGAAGATTATTTAATGATTTATTGATTGGTAATTTTTTAGTTGCAAATAGTCAGTTTGAAACTTTTTTTGGCCTTGGAGGAGAATCAGGTATTAGAGATAATAATTTAATTGATGATCAAACTTTTTCAGCAAACTTTTCATATTTTCAATCACAAGACCTTACTTGGAAATTTGGACTTCAAGGAAAAATTTTAGGATTTGATTACACAAGTTCATTTTCGGATACTGTATTGTTTAGAATAGATCGATCTCCATACGAATTAGCTGCTTATTTAAAAACTAAAGTTCCCCTAGGAAATAGTTTTATCATCGAGCCAGGTATAAGATTTAATACATACTCTGATCAGAATAACAACTTTTTTCCAGAATTAAGAGTTGGTCTTAAATATTTAATTAATGATGATAGATATATTAATTTCGCTATAGGAAATTATCATCAATTTATACAAACTGCTCAAGATGATTTTAATCCATCAATTATTGATTTTTGGATTGCTATAGATAAGTCAGTTGATGCTGGTGCTTCACAACAAATTGTTTTAGGATATGAGGAGTATATAGACTCTAGATTCAAAATTCAAGTTGAGGGATATTATAAAAATATTCAAAATACTTTAACTTTTATTGATTCAAGATCATCTACGGATGAAATATTAGAAAATTCATCTGTTGGAGATAACTTTACTATGTCAGATGGTTATGCATATGGTTTAGAGATTTTTACTCAAAAATTAACTGGAAAATTTACTGGGTGGATTTCTTATACCTATTCAATTTCAAGAAAATCAATTGAAGAATCTTATTTTTTTAATAATTGGGATAGAAGACATGCTTTTAGCTTAATTGGAAATTACTCATTAACTAAAAAATGGGAAATGAATTGGAATTGGGCTTATCAATCAGGACAAGCATATACTCCAATTTTAGGGTATTTTCTTGAGGATTTAGATTATGGAATATCTGACCCTGCAAACATGAAGTTTAGAACAATTCCTGGAATTAGAAATTCCGGAAGGTATCCAGCATTTCATCGTCTAGATTTTTCTCTTATAAGAAGTATTCGAACAAAAAGATTTGAAAAAATGGATTTTTATATTCAAATCATTAATGCTTACAATAGAAAAAATATTTTTAGATATATATATGGTTCAGGAAATGTGTATAATGGTATTGATGATGATGGGGATTGGGATAAAGATAAAAATGATACTAATGAAAATAATGTTCCTGATAGAGGAGAAACCAATGTAGATGAACCTGATGAGGCTAGAATTTCAAGATCTGATATTTCTATATTTCCATTAATTCCAACTTTTGGTATTACCATAGACTTTTAATGAAAAAAATATTTTTAATCTCATTCTTTTTTATAGTTTTTAGTTGTATAGATGAAAAAGCTGCAGAATATGAAGAAAAATTGATAGTTTTTTCTAGTATTACTGGAGGCCTGTCAATGGGTGTAGGTGGAGATACTTGTGTGGTATCATTATCTAATGAAATAACTAATGATGTAGATCCTCAGTCTCTTTTTATTAGCAATGCTTTAGTTATAATTTCAGAGAATGGTTCAGATACAGCAGATACATTGTTTCCTGTTCAAAACAGACCAGGAAGATATTTAACTAAGCCAGATGTTGTTTTTAAAAATGGTAAAACGTACAGCCTTGATGTTACTTGGAATAATTTTTCTGTTAGTTCAGAAACTACAATTCCTGATTCCATTAAAATTTCTAGTCCTAATAATGAATATTACATTTGTGATGGAGAACAATTAAAAGTTGATAGTGTTGAAACCGATAACTTTAATACGGACTTATTACCTGTTTTATCTTTTGAAGAATTAATACCTTATATAAATTTAAATAATATTTCAACAGCTTATTATAAAGATGATGGTTGTTATATAGGTAGTTTTGCCTCATTTCCTCTTTTTTTAATAGATTTTGAGGCACAAAATAGCAAAACAATTCAAATTTTTTCACAAGCTTTAGAAAGATGGACTCGAGGACTTGAACCAGATTCAGATGATAATAATTCTATTTCATTTTGGGATTATAATAAAAATGGCATTCAAGATTCTTCATTTACTAATTTAATTTACGATACATCTTTTGTTTATTCGATTTGGAAAGGTGATTATTTAAGGTTTGAAAATGGTGAGCCATTTAGAATAAATCCTGGAATGTGGCAAGTCTCTTTGACACCTACACCTATGAGTTGGCTTTATTTTGATTATTATGGTATGCATTTAATTACAATTGCCGCAACTGATGATAACTATTATAACTATTATGCTGGAGACCCAGCTGCAAATAATCAATATTTACTTCCTAATTCAAATATAAATAATGGTTATGGGTTGTTTTTCTCAAAAGCCTCAAAATCATTCTTAGTAAATATTGCTCCAGAAGAATAGATAATTTTAATTTCTACTTTTGAATTAAATTAAACGGTAATGAATTTAATTTTTGGAATATTATCATCAATTTTGATTTGGTTTTTTTCAATTTATATTAGTTTTCATTTAAAAATACCGAGTATTAATATATCAGATATTTTTTGGTGGATTTTATTTTCATATTTTGTTACTGATTTTTTCATAACTATAATATGGAGTTTAATTCATTTACCACCTCATAAACAGGGAAAAAAGTTAATAATGTCCGGACCTTATAGTTGGACAAGACATCCAGTATATAGTTCTGTAATTTGGAGTGGAACTGGAATTATCACATTAATTTGGAATTCGTGGATAGTTATGTTTTCGGTTATTCCAGTAAGTTTTGTTTGGAGTTGGATAGCAATGAAAGAAGAAATTGTATTGTATGAAATTTTTGGTGAAAGATATAAGAAGTATTTAACTAAAACAGGTGTTTTTTATCCTAAATTTCATAAATGAAAAAATTCTTCAAAAAATATCAAATATTTAATTCAATTATTTTAATGTCAATAACATTTGCATTTGCACCGATTGCTGCTAAAGATATTGTAATGAGTGTATCACCATTTACAGTTGCTTTTTATAGATTTATTTTAACATCTATAACACTTTATATAATATTAAAAATTTCAGGTAGAAAAATTCAAATAGAGAAAGTTGATTATTGGAGATTTGTAACATTAGCTTTATTAGCTGTACCAATTAATCAAATAACATTTTTAATAGGTATGCAATATACTCCAGCATCTCATCCAGCTATGTTATATGCAACTACACCTGCATGGGTTCTTATATTAACAGTTTATCTTGGAGTTGAAAAAGCAAGATGGTGGAAATGGATTGGGATTTCTTTTGCTTTAGCAGGTGTTTTCATTTTATTTTATGGAGAAATTTTGTCATTTAGAAAAAACACTTTTTTTGGAGATTCACTTATTTTAATTGCTGTTATTTCTTGGTCTTTATATACTGCTTTAGGTAAACCAATTGTTGAAAGATATGGTTCTTTAGAGTCTACATTTATTATAATGACATTTGGAATGCTTATGTATTTTCCTATTGGAATAATATCTGCTATAACTAATGATTATTCTGTTTTTACAATTAATAATTTTATTGCATTATTAATTTTAGGAATTTTTGTTTCAGGTATAGGATCTTATTTATGGTATTGGTTATTAGAAAGGATTCGTCCATCTCAAGTTGCAATTATGTCATGTGCTCAACCTCCTTTGGTGGCATTTATTGAATGGTTTGTATATGGATTAGCTCCAACTGCTAATGTAATTATTGGTAGTATTATAATAGTTTTAAGTGTTTTTATGATGATTGGATATGGTGGAGAAAAAAGATCAATTCCATCAAATAAATAATTATTTTGTTTCTAATATTATATATACAGGAAAATGATCGCTATATCCACCTATATAAGTGTCTCCACCAAAAGCTCTAAATGGATATCCTTTATATTTTCCGATTTTTTGAAACAAATATGGTTCATTATAAATACCAACTTTTTTCACCTTAATTTTTTTACTTCTTCTTGATTTTATAAGTGATTTAGAAATAATTATTTGATCAAATAAATTCCAATTTCCTTTATAAAGACTTGTGCCTATACCTTTTTTATGTATATCAATGTATAAATTTAAAAGTTTATCATAAGAGGGATTATCTGTTTGAACAGCATTTAATATTTTAATTAAACTTTCATCCGTTGGGTCATCATTAAAATCTCCCATTATAATTATATGATCGTTAGGGTTTTGAATTAAAATAGAATCAATAATTGACTTTGCAACTAAAGCAGCTTTTTTTCTAAAATTTTCAGTTCTTAATTTACCACCATATCTAGAAGGCCAATGATTGACAATGACATGGGTTTTTTCTTTTTCAAGTTTTCCTGAAACTAATAATATATCTCGAGAATTTACAAATTTTCCATTATTGTTTAAAAATTGAATTTTAAAATTTTTAGATTCTTCAAAATCAAATTTAGTTGGTTTATATAATAATGCTACATCAATTCCTCTATTATCTGGGGAATCATAATGAACAACGGAATAATTTTTCTTAATAATATTGGGATGTTTTATTAAATCTTCTAAAACAGTTCTATTTTCAATTTCTGCAAGACCAATTATATCTGGACCATTATCAGAAAAATCATTTCCAATTTTACTTATAACAAATGAAATATTTTTTAATCTATTATTATACACTTTTTGTGTATATTTTTTTCTTCCTTCAGGTGTGAATTCAATATCATTTGTATTATCAGAATCATAAATATCAAATAAATTTTCAACATTATAAAATGATATAACGAAATTTTTTGAAAAACTTAAGTTTAAAGTAATTAATAGAATTAAAATATGAGGATAAATTTTTAACATTAAATTTTAATTATAGAAAATACTATTAAAATAAGTTTATTTAAATTTATCGATGAGAAACTCTATCGCAAGCAAATATCCGTGTTTTCCTTTTCCAGAAATTTGATTAATACAAACATCTTTAATAACGGACTTTTTTCTAAATGATTCTCTTTTATTTATATCTGAAAGGTGTACTTCAACTGTGGGAATATTTATGGAGCTAATAGCATCTCTTAAACTATAAGAATAATGTGTTAATCCACCCGCATTTATAATAATCCCATTTTTTTTATTTATTGAATTATGAAGTTTATCTATTATTTTACCTTCATGATTTGATTGAAACCATTCTAAATCAATCGTATCTAATTCAGTTTGAGATTCAATCCATTCTTTAATATCTTTAAGTGAATCATTTCCATAAATATCAGGTTCTCTGTTGCCAAGAAGATTTAAGTTAGGTCCATTTATAATTAGTATCTTCATGAAAGTATTATTAATGATTCTAAAATTTTATTAATAGATATTTTATCTGTACTAATTGCATTTCCTAATTTATCTAGTACAATAAAATTAAATTTATTTTTTTCATTTTTTTTGTCTTTTAAAATATAAGGTAATAAATCATCTTTTTGCATTTGAGGTATTTTAGGTAACGGTAATTTTTTTATTATTTTTACTAATTTTTCAAATTCATTTAAATTTAAAAAATTATTTTTTTCTGATATCCAACCAGCACACAACATGCCATAAGCTATTGCTTCACCATGTCGAATTTTATTATAGCCAACATGTGCTTCAATAGCATGCCCAATAGTATGTCCAAAATTCAATATTCTTCTTAATCCACTTTCCATTTCATCTTTTGAAACTATTTCTGCTTTAATTTTACATGATTCAGTAATAGCTTCAATAAATGGAAAATTTTTAATATCATCTAACCAATAATCGACTTTTTCAAGAAATTCTATGTTTTTAATAAATCCATACTTTACTATCTCACCAAGTCCGGAGTATACTTCTTCTTTAGGTAATGAATTTAAAAAATAAGGATCAATTAATACTGCTTTGGGTTGATGGTAGGATCCAATCAAATTTTTTCCTTCTTTTGTATTAATTCCAGTTTTACCACCAATTGAGGAATCAACCATACTTAGCAAAGTTGTTGGAATTTGATAGTATTTTATTCCCCGCATAAATGTTGATGCAACAAACCCTGCTAAATCTCCTACTACGCCACCTCCAAGTGCTAAAATAATTGAGGAACGATCACATTTAAAATCAAATAATTTCTTTATTACTTTATCATATTCATTTAAACTTTTTGCATTTTCTGAATTAGCTATTGATATAATTTCACATGTCAAATTATTTTTATTAAAATTTTCTAATAATTCTTTTCCATAATTTTGGATAATTATATCTTGGGAAATTATTATTATATTTTTAGGATTAACCTCTTTTTTTAGAATAATAGGAATTGATTTGATAAGTTCATTTTGAATGTAAATACCATAGCTTTTTTCGCCAAGTTTAACTGGAATATTTATCATTTTTGAATTTTTTGAATAATTTGATTGCATACTTCATCAGCTTCTATATTATCAGTTAATACAGTAATATTTGCAAGATTTTTATAATATTCCATTCTTTTTTTTTTTATTTGATACAAAATATTTTTTAAACTTCCATTCTTTAAAAGAGGTCTAGAAGATGTGTTTTCAATTCTTTTAATAATATTATCAATCGAACATTTAAGGTGAATATTAAAACCATTTTCTTTTAAAAAATCTCTATTTCCTTTATTTAAGATAATTCCTCCACCACAAGAAACAATATCAGCAGTAGATTCAAGTAGAGTTTTTGATTCTATTTTTCTAAAATATTTCTCACCATTTTTGTTAAAAATTTTATTAATAGATATTTGTTCGTCTTTTTCAATCTTTTGATCTATATCAATGAAAGTTTTATTTAGTTGTTGAGATAATGATTTACCTACAGTGCTTTTTCCAGTACCCATCATTCCAATTAAAAAAATTCTTTTCAATATTTACTTGTAGCCTTTATGTGGGCTTTAAGTTGTTCCATTGAATCTCCTCCAAATTTTTCGAGTAATGCATCTACTAATACAAAACATAACATGCTTTCGGCTATGACTGAAGCTGCTGGTACTGCACATGAATCAGTACGCTCTTTATGTGCATCCTTGGATTCTTTAGTATTCATGTCTACTGACCTTAGAGGTTTTATTAATGTTGCAATTGGTTTCATTGCCATTTTTAAAACAATTGGTTGAGCATTAGTCATTCCACCTTCAAGCCCTCCAGCATTATTTGAATATCGAATATATTTGTTATTTTCCCAACCAATTTCATCATGAACTTCGCTTCCCCATTTTTCTGACTCATTCATTCCACCACCAATATCTATACCTTTAAAAGCATTTACGCTCATCATCATAGATGTTATCTTTGCTTGAAGTTTTCTGTCCCACTGCATTGGAGAACCTAGTCCATAAGGTAAACCCGTCGCTATAACTTCAAAAATTCCCCCAACGGAATCTCCAGCTTTTTTAGCATCATCAATGATTGTTATCATTTCTTTTTCAGCTTTTTTATCTAAACATCTAACTGGTGATGCATCTGCTTTCTTATTTAATTCAACGGGGGATATTGAACGGTCATATGAAATTGTATTTTTTGCATGATGTATTTGGGTTACATGACTTCCTACAAAAATGCCAATATCTTCTAAAAGTTTTCTGCATACAGTACCAAGAGCAACCCTCATTGTAGTTTCTCTCGCACTTGAACGCTCTAAAACGTTTCTAATATCATCAAAACCATATTTTTGCATTCCTGCTAGATCGGCATGACCAGGTCTTGGAAGTGTTACTTTTCTAATTTCTTTGTCAATTGGAGAAATTGACATTTTTTTTGTCCAATTTACCCAATCATTATTTTTAACTAAAATTCCAATAGGAGCTCCAAGCGTTTTACCATGGCGAACACCACACCATAATTCTCCTTTATCTTTTTCTATTTTCATACGACCGCCTCTTCCATGACCCATTTGTCTTCTGGCAAGTTGAATATTTATATATTCTTCAGAAATATCTAAATTTGATGGCATTCCATCTAAAATACCTAGCAATCCTTGACCATGTGATTCTCCAGCGGTGAGAAATTTTAATCTTACTAACATAGTTGTTTCCTTAATTTTTTTCTTATTGCTTGTAAATCAAGTTTATCAAAAATTTTTTTGTTAAACCATTTTTCTGCTGATATAATTCCTTGAGCTATAAACATATCAAGACCTCCTATAGTTTTAAGCCCAATTTTTTTTCCTTCAAATAACCATTTAGTTTTTAAGGGATTATAAATTGTATCAACTAATATTGTTTCCTTATATAATTTATTAATTTTTATTGGTATATCTTCAATATATGGATGCATACCTAATGGTGTGCAATTTATTATTAAATCAGGGATTTCAAAGTTGGAGTTTTTAGGGTAAAGATTGTTTATCCAATTTTGTAATAATTTGACTTTTATATTATTTCTTCCTTCAATTTTTATACCTCTTACATTAGAAGTTGATAAAGAATATAAAATTGCTCGTGCAACTCCTCCTGCTCCTAATATCAAACAATTTTTATTTTCTAAATTAACATCGTTAACTTTCATACTATATAAAAAACCAATCCAATCTGTGTTAAATCCATAATCTTTTTTTAAACAATTTACAGCTCCAATAATTTTAGCAGAATCATCAACTTTTTTTACAATTTTTAGAGCATTTTCTTTATGAGGTATTGTTATATTGACTCCATCATAATTATTATTTTTTATAAAAAAATCTAACTTATTTGAAGTAATCTTCTCTAAAAAAAATTTAGCTTTAAAATTTAATTGATTATATATCTCCATGTGCAAAGCTGGACTTAAACTATGTTCAATTGGATTTCCTATAACTGCAAATTTTTTCATTTTATAATTTTATTTAATGTTTCAAAAAATTCAGGATAAGAAATATCTACACAATCAATTGAATCAAGTTTATTATTATTCTTTGCAACAAGACTAGCTATTTCAAAGGCCATTGCTATTCTATGATCATGATAAGTTTTGATGAAAGTTCCATTGAGTTTTTTAGGACCATTTATTATCATCCCATCTTCAAGTTCAGTAATGTCAGCTCCCATTTTTTTTAAATTTAAAACAACTGAAGAAATCCTATCTGACTCCTTAAATCTTAGTTCTTTTGCACCTGTGATTTTTGTTCTTCCTTTTGCTTGTGATGCTACTATAGCAATTATTGGAATTTCATCAATAATACTTGGAATTTCATCTTTGGATATTGACACACCATTTAAAGTTTTATTTTTAACAGTAATATCAATAATTTTTTCTCCAAGAATGTTTCTTTGATTTGATTTTAATATAGTTGCTCCCATCCTTTTTAAAATTGAAAATATTCCCAATCTAGTTTCATTACCTGAAATATTTTTTAATATTAAACTTGAATTTTTAATCATAGATGCAGCACCCGCGAAAAAAGCAGCACTAGAAGGATCACCAGGAACAAGAAAATTAAAAGGTTGTAGGTTTGTTTTAACTTTAGAAACAGTTGTTTTTAATTGGTTTGAATTGATAGAAACACCAATGTTTTTCAACATAATTTCAGTATGGTTTCTTGATAAAATAGGCTCCGTGAAAGAAGTTGGTTTGTTTGATCCGATTGCTGCTAAAATAATAGCTGATTTTACTTGAGCACTAGCTATTGGTGAATTATAATTTATTCCATTGAGTTCTGAAGATTTGATTGTTAGTGGGAGTTTAAAATCTCTACTAGAACATTTTAAACCCATTGATTTTAGTGGTTCAATGATTCTTTTCATAGGACGATTTGATAATGAGCTATCGCCAATTAATGTCGCATTAATATTTTGCCCAGCTAGTAACCCAGAAAGTAGTCTTGCAGTTGTACCTGAATTACCACAATCAAGTTCTTTTGTGGGGTTTTTAAATTTTCCACCTATTATTATATGGTATGAATTTTCATTATAAATATTAATTCCACAATCTTTCAAACAATTTTTTGTAGATTCAACATCTTTTCCAGTTGATAGATTAGAGATTTTTGATTTACCATCACACAATGCAGCAAACATTAGTGATCTATGGGAAATAGATTTGTCTCCAGGAAAAAAAATTTCACCCTTTAAATTCATTATGTATTAATTAATTCATCAGCGATTAAAAATGCTAGCTCAATTGCTTGATTAGCGTTAAGTCTTGGATCGCAATGTGTTCGGTATCTATCTGATAAATTATCTTCCTTAATATCATGTAATCCTCCAGTACATTCAGTTACATCTTGGCCTGTCATCTCTAAATGAATAGCTCCAGCATGAGTACCCTCTGATTTATGAATTTTAATATTTTCTTTTACCTCAGATAAGATATTTTCAAAAGGTCGTGTTTTAATTCCATTGTTACTTTTAATTGTATTGCCATGCATTGGGTCACAAGACCATAGAACTGTTCTACCTTCTGATTTTATTTTTTGTATTAATTTGGGTAAAAATTTACTGATTTCATTATGTCCAAATCTCGTGATTAATGTTATTCTTCCTGATTCATCTTTTGGATTTAAAATATCTAATAATTCAATAAGATTATTAGGATCAAGAGATGGGCCACATTTTATACCTAAAGGGTTTTTAATACCTCTACAAAATTCAACATGAGCACTTCCTTTAAATCTTGTTCTATCTCCTATCCATAAAAAATGGGCTGAGGTATCGTAAATTTCTCCAGATGTTGAATCAATTCTGGTTAATGCTTCTTCATATGGAAGAAGCAATGCTTCATGACTCGTAAAATGTTCTACTTGATTTAACTCGGGAGTATTTGATGGGCTTACACCCAATGCTTCCATAAAATCTAAGCTTTCTTGAATTTTATTTGCTAAATGTCTATATCTTTTTCCTACAGGTCCGCTTTTTACAAAACCCATATTCCAAGATTGTAAATGACGTAAGTTTGCAAATCCACCATCCGCAAATGCTCTTAATAAATTTAATGTAGATGCAGATTGAGAATAAGCTTTTATCATTCTCTCTGGATTAGGAATCCTTGAATTTTCATTGAAATTAATTCCATTTATTATATCACCTTTATAGCTAGGTAATTTGATATTTTTCCGCTCTTCAATTTCACTTGAACGAGGTTTTGCAAATTGACCCGCTATTCTACCTATTTTAATAACTGGTAAATTAATTCCTGCAGTAAGAATTATAGCCATTTGAAGTAAAACTCGAAATGAATCTCTTATATTATCAGCACCAAACTCAGCAAAGCTCTCAGCGCAATCTCCACCTTGAAGTAAAAAAGCATTCCCATCTGATGCATTTGAAAGTCTTTGTTTTAATTGACGAACTTCTCCAGCAAAAACTAATGGGGGAAATCCTTTTAGTGTTTTTTCAGATTCATTAAGTTTCCTCTGGTCAGGATATTCAGGAATATGTTTTGCATTAAATTTTCTCCAGCTATTTATTTTCCAGTCTTTCATTTTAATTTTTATTTAATTCCTTTTCTATAGTTTTTGTAGCTTTCATTAATTTATTTATCATTTCTTTTGTATGAGGGTTAAAACATTGAAGATCTTTAAATAATTCCAATGAATCATTACAGGTTTGATCAACAAGATCTAATAAATCACGAAAACCTTGTGTGTCTAGCGAGGTTTTATTTATTCCAAATTCTTTGAGAGTCCTTCCTAAAAAATGCGTTATACCTTGAGATTTGGCTGCAAGAATATCATGTTCGTTTGGTGACATTTCTAATATTTGAATTTTTTGATCATTGAAATATTGTTTCCAAAATTGGAAAATTTTAACATTGCTTCTAACATTATTTAACATCATTTTTAATTTAGAGTTTGATTCAAAAGAATCAGGACCAAACATTGGATGAGTACCAATAATGTTAATATTATTTGGTAGATGTTTTTTCATAATATTAATAGGATACATTTTAACGGAACAAACATCAATTATTGTTTGACCTTCAAATAAATCATTTGAAATTTCTTTAATTACGCTTTCAAAATTCCTTATTGGCACCGCTACAAAAATAGTTTTTTCACTTAAGATTGTTTTTTTATCTACAAATTGGGTACCAGGTAAATAAACATTTGAATTATTATCAAATACTTTTACTTGAAATCCTTTTTTTAATAAATTAGCTAAGACTTTCCCAAATCTTCCAAAACCAATTATTCCTACACTATTCATTTGTTATCCGATTTTTTAATACTTATAAATAAAGTTAAATTATTTTTTAGATCATGAATATTTTCTTCTAAAATTTTTAAACCATATTTTGAAGCACAATATTCACTTGCAATCACACCAGCAGAGTTTGGTATTTTTCCTTCTGATAATCTTCGTGCAGCTTCTGCAGTATCATCTTCTTGAATAAGTGGTTTAGACCAAAAATTTTCTACTAAATATTCTTTACACTGCCTCAATGCTTGTCTATGAGAATGAATTTCAGATATATTTTCAATTTTCATTCCTTCTTTTACTAGCAAATTTTGTTTTATTGGAATGTGGAACATTTCTACAATTTTACATGTGTATTTACATAATGCTTCAACACTTTCAAGAACTACTCCACCTTGAGCATTTTCCATTGCAAAAATTCCAAAATCAACTTTTTCATTTTCTACAGCATTTAATACTCCTTCAGATGAAATCAGGTATTGAATCGAATAGTTTTTAATTTTTTGATTTTCAACAAATTTTTTTGCTGCTTGTTCAGAAAAACTTCCCATAGCTCCTTGAATTCCAATTTGAATCATAATTTTCCTTTTAATTCTTTAACGTATTGATTGATAGTAGATTCCGGATCATTATTATTTTTAATTTTTTTAATACAGGCTGATCCAACAACTGCACCATCTGAATATTGATTAAACCAAATAACATCTTTTCTAGAACTAATACCAAATCCTACTATAAAAGGACTAGTACTATTTTTTCTAACTCTGTTTAAATAGTTAGATATTTCTATAGTTGAAGATAATTTCCCACCCGTAATACCTAAAATAGTTACTGCATATATTAAATGATTTGCAGTTTTAGAAATTGTTTTTATTCTTTCATCTGAGGTGTTTGGAGCAACTAATAAAATAGGTGATAAATTTAAAATTAAAGCATTTTTACAAAAATTTTTTGATTCTTCTAATGGTAAATCAGGGAGTATGATTCCATCAACACCATGTTTTAAACAATCATTTAAAAATTTTTCCTCACCATATTGTAATATTGGATTAAAATAACTAAAAAGAGCAATAGGAATATTTGTTTTTTTTCTAATCGTTGAAATTTGAGAAAAAATAAACTCGATATTTATTTTATTTTTTAAAGCTATTTCACTAGAATATTGAATAATTGGACCATCTGCTTGTGGATCAGAGAATGGAATACCAATTTCAATCATATCAGCTCCAGCTTTTGCCATTTCTAAAACTAGATTAACAGTGCTATTTTTATTGGGATAACCTGCTGTAACAAATGGAATGACCTTTTCTTTAGGTTTAGAAAAAAGTTTTTGAATTCTATTCATTTATTTTTTCCATTTCATCAAAAATTATTCCAAGGTCTTTATCACCTCTACCTGAAAGACACAACACCACTTTTTCATCTTTTTTAATATTAGAATTTTTATGCTTTAGGTAAGCTAGTGCATGTGATGTTTCTAAAGCTGGAATAATTCCTTCTTTTTCGCTCAACCATTTAAACGCATTTAAAGCTTCATTATCATTAACTGCTACGTAATTAATTCTTCCGATGTCTTTAAGATAGCTATGTTCTGGTCCTACACCAGGGTAATCTAGTCCAGCTGAAATAGAATGAGGTAGAGTTATTTGTCCATTTGTATCTTGAATTAAATAGCTTGCGGAACCATGCAAAACACCAAAATTTCCTTTTGATAAGGTTGCCGCATGTTGATCTGAATCAAGACCATGTCCAGCAGCTTCAACTCCTATTATTTTAACTTTTTTATCATCTAGAAATGGGTAAAACATTCCTATTGCATTTGAACCTCCACCAACACAAGCAACTAATCTATCTGGTAATCTAGATTTTGTCATTTTAAAAAATTGCTTTTTTGTCTCAATTCCTATTACAGATTGAAAATCCCTAACAATCATTGGATATGGGTGTGGGCCTACAGCAGAACCTAGCAAATAATAAGTAGATTCAACATTAGTTACCCAGTCTCTAATGGCTTCATTAGTTGCATCTTTAAGTGTTTTGCTTCCAGTAGTAGCAGGTTTTATTTTGGCTCCAAGAAGTTCCATGCGAAATACATTAAATTCTTGTCTTTTGATATCCGTTTCTCCCATATAAATCACACATTCGATTCCAAAATGAGCACAAACTGTTGCAGTTGCTACACCGTGTTGACCTGCTCCAGTTTCAGCAATAATTCTTTTTTTACCCATTTGTTTAGCTAAAATTATCTGACCTAAAGCACTATTTAATTTATGAGCTCCAGTATGTAATAAATCTTCCCTTTTGAGAAAAACTTCAAACCCAAGTTCTTTTGATATTCTTGAAGCATAGTATAAAGGGGTTTCTCTTCCACCAAAATGTTCTAAAAGATTTCTAAGTTCTTTTTGAAACGAATTTTGGTTTTTTGCTTTAAAATATTCTTTTTCTAATTGATTTAGAGCTGGAATTAATGTTTCAGGTACATATTTACCTCCATATTTATCAAAATGACCTGATGAATCTGGCAAAGAATATTTTTTAATTTTTTTATTCAAATTGAAATCCAGTATTTTTTGTTTGATTTATTGTATTGTAAAATTTTTTTACTTTCAAGTGACTTTTTATTCCAGGTCTAACTTCAACTCCACTATTTACATCTATTGCATTAGGGTTTATACTATTGATTGCCTCAAGAACATTTTTTTTGTTTAATCCTCCTGAAAGAATAATAGGTTTATCATATTTTTGATTGGATAATATATTCCAATCAAATGAACTACCTGTTCCACCTCGAACATTTTTTTTGTAAGTATCAAATAAAATTGCATCAACATTGTATTCTCTAACCTTATTAATACTTTCATCATTTTTTATTTGAATGGCTTTTATAACAGGAATACTAAATGAACTGCAAAATAAAGGATTTTCATCACCATGAAGTTGAATCATATTTAAGGGAATAGATTTGATGGCTTTTTCAATAATTTTTTTTTCTTGATTTACGAAAACACCAATTTTTGAAATTTTATTCCCAATTTTTTTTGAAATTTCTGTAGCAGTTTCAAACGATATTTCTCTAGGACTATCTTTTACAAAAATAAAGCCAATAGCAGAGGCTTTATGTTCAATTGCAGCTAAAGCATCTTTAATATTAGTAATACCACAAATTTTAAATGGAATCATACTATACCTTTTAAAAGAAGTTCTAAAGCTTTGCCAGGATTTTTTGTTTTCATAAGTGATGAACCTACTAATACACCATCATAACCAATATCATTAATATATTTTAAATCTGAATTATTTTTAATACCACTCTCAGCAATTTTTAAAGAATTTTTTGGGAGAAAATCAAACATCGTTTCAAAGTTTTTTAAATCGATTGTCATTTTTGAAAGATCTCTACAGTTTACACCTACAATTGTAGGATTAAGTTGATTTACAAAACTTATATTTTTTATATCATGCACTTCAATTAAGCTTTCTAGTCCAACTGATTTTCCATAATCATATAATGATTTTAATTCATTAGGCTTTAAAGCTTCAGCAATGAGAAGAAATGCATCACCTTCAAAGTTCAATGTTTCAATTATTTGAAGATTGTCAATTATAAAATCTTTTCTTATTACAGGTATATTTACTGAATTACGAACTTCTTGAAGAATTTTAATGTTTCCTCCAAAAAACTTATAATCTGTTAAAACTGAAATAGCAGAGGCGCCTGCCGATTCATATTCTTTTGCTATTTGAATATAATCACAATCTTTAAAAATATCACCTTCACTTGGAGATTTCATTTTAATTTCTGCAATTACAGATATTTTTTTTTCTTGTAAACATTTATGAAGAGAACGATGAATGAATTGAGAATTTTGAACCTTTTTTATATCTTGAATATTTAAAATTTCATTCTTCTTGTTCTCTATTATTTTATTTAAAATATTCATGTAGATAATTTTTCTAAAATGTTTTTTGCTTTACCTGAATCAATAGATTCCCTAGCGATATCAATAGCTTCATTAAAATTTTTAGCTTTATTTCCAACAATAATTCCACTTGCTGCATTAATTAAAACTATGTCTCTCATAGGACTTTTGTCTCCATTCAAGATATTAATGATAATTTTTGCGTTTTGTTCAGGAGAACCACCTTTTAAATCATTTAATTGAACTTTTTTTATTCCAAATTTTTCTGGATTCAACTCATAATTAGTAATTTCGGTGCCATTTCTCATTTCACAAATAAGAGTATTAGCAGTGGTAGAAATTTCATCTAATCCATCTTTTCCATGAAAAACCATTACATTTTTTGATTTTAATGCTTTGAGGACTTTAGCTTGAACAGAAATATAATCCTTGTGAAAGACTCCCATTGTTTGTGAGGTAACATTTGCAGGATTGCACAATGGACCTAAAATATTAAAAACTGTTCTAACGGCTAGACCTTTTCTCGATGGAATAGCAAATTTCATTGCTGGATGATATGCAGGAGCAAATAAAAAATCTAGACCAATCTGATCTATATTTTTAGCTGATTCTTCAGGATTATTATTTACATTAATTCCAAGAGCTTCTAAAACATCAGCAGATCCAGATTTAGAAGTCATTGATCTATTACCATGTTTAGCAACATTGATACCACTTCCAGCTACAACAAAGCTTGAAGCTGTAGAAATATTAAATGTTCCCGAAGAATCTCCTCCAGTTCCACACATATCAATCGCAGGTTTAGTTAGAATAACTTTAATCATTTTTTCTCTCATAGCTTTTGCAAAACCTGCAATTTCATCAATAGACTCACCTTTAGATCTTAGAGCTATTAAAAAACCAGATATTTCAATGTCAGTATAGTTCCCGGACATTATTTCAGACATAGTTTGAAATGCAATTTCAAAGCTAAGATCTTCTTTATTTAATAACTGTTCAAGTAATAATTTCATGATGTCATCTCAAAAAAATTTTGAATTATTTTTGGCCCATTATCAGTGCCAATAGATTCAGGATGAAATTGAACTCCATGTATTGGATATCTTTTATGTTGAAGTCCCATAATTACACCATCTTTTAATTCAGCTGTAATGTTTAAACACTCAGGAAAAGACTTTGATTCAGCAATTAATGAGTGATATCTTGTTCCTAAAAAAGGATTGCTTAAATTTTTAAAAAGTAGTGAACCATAATGGTAAATTTCTGAAGTTTTTCCATGAACTATTTCATTACAGTTAATTATTTTTCCTCCAAATGCCATGGTAATTGCTTGATGACCTAAACAAACTCCTAATATTGGAATTACTTTACCAAAAGTATTGATTACATCGATTGTTAACCCAGCATCTTCAGGTCTGCCTGGACCAGGAGAAATTACAATGTGAGTTGGATTTAGTTTCGAAATATCCTTTAATGTAAATTTATCATTTCTTGAAACTTTTATATCCTTTTTTATCAGTCCAATATATTGAACAAGGTTATAAGTAAAAGAATCGTAATTATCTATGACAAAAATCATTGGATTAAACCGTCCTCAGCTAAATCAAGAGCTTTCATTAATGCTTTTGCTTTGTGAATAGTTTCGTTAAACTCTTTTTCTGGATCTGAGTCATGTACTATACCTGCCCCAGCTTGAAAAAAAACTTTATCATCTTTCATTACAAATGTTCTAATTGCGATGCATGTGTTTAAATTTCCACAAAAATCATAATAACCAACAGCGCCCGAATAAATTCCTCTTTTATCATTTTCTAATTCATTGATTATTTCCATTGCTCTAATTTTAGGAGCTCCTGATACAGTTCCAGCTGGAAAACCACCAATTAAAGCATCAAAGGAATCTTTGTTTGGTAATAATTTACCTCTAATATTTGAAACCATATGCATTACATGAGAAAATTTTTCAATATTCATCATATTTTTAATTTTGATTGATCCTGTGGTTGATACTCTTCCAACATCATTTCGACCAAGATCAACTAACATTAGATGTTCGGCTCTTTCTTTTTCATCTGCAAATAAATCTTTTGAAAATTTTTCATCTTCTTGTTTTGTTTTACCTCTTGGTCTAGTTCCGGCAATAGGCATTATTTCAACAGTTTTATCTTCTACTTTTACTAAAATTTCAGGCGATGCACCAATGATATTGAAATCTTTTAGTTTTAAATGAAACATATATGGTGAAGGATTAATTGTTCTCAGAGATCTATAAAGTGTAGTTGGCTTAATTTTTGTCTTTCTTTCAAATCTTTGGCTAAGTACTAATTGAAAAATATCTCCTTTAGTTATATAATCTTTAGTTTTTAAAACAGCATTTGTAAAATCAGATTTTTTAAAATTAGATTTTACTTTGCTTCTTGATGTTACTGAAGGGGTTTGGTAATCTATATCAGAGTGTAATAGTTGTCCTATTTCATCTATTTTTTTAATGGATTCATTGTATAAACTAGATAATTTCTTTTTTGAAGAGTCAATGGAAACATTTGATATTACCAATGCAGATCCTTTTAAGTGATCAAAAGCAATAATTTCTTTAAATAACATAAAAATTGAATCTGGAATATCTACAGGATAATTAATATTTGTAGGAACATTTTCAAACCATGAAATTGTTTCGTATCCAAGAAAACCAACAAAGCCTCCAGTAAAAGGAGGCATTCCTTCTATTGTTTTAGAAAAATATTTTTTTTGTTCTTTTTTCATTAAATCAAAGAAATTAGTATTAACTTTTTTCTCTACATTATCTTCAATAATTGAAATTGTATTATTTTCACTTTTTAAAATTTTTGATGGATTAATACCTAAATATGAATATCGAGAGTACTGATTTCCTTTTTCAACGGATTCAAACATAAATCCATAATCTGATTTCTGATTTAATCTTGTCCATGCTGCCACAGGTGAAATTAGATCAGCTAAAAAACTTTTATATACTGGAATAGTAGTATGTTTTTTAGCAAGTTGAGAAAATTTTTTAAAATCTAAATTTATTTTATCCATAACTAAAAAACCCCGGGATTTTCCGGGGTTTTGTTGATTCCTTTTTAATTTTTAATGAATCTAACAATTCCCCATATTATTGTAGTACCAAAAATAAAAAAAATATTTTTTAAGATTAAAAATCATTTATTTCTCATTTTTTATGCTATTTTGAATTTTTTTTGAAATTTCAAAAATAGAATTAAATATTTCACTAAGATCATTATGAGATATATTCTCATTAGTTCTTTTGAAAATACGAGAAATTATAGATTTCTCTCTTGATATGTTAGTGATTTCAGTTCTAGAATTTAATTTAATAGCACCTATTTCTTTTACAATATTAAATCTCTCAACTAATAAATCAGTTATTTTATCATCAATTATATCTATTTTATCTCTCAAATAAATCATTTTATCATTTTTAGACATTATCTAAATTTAAATTACAACTTAATATTAAGAAACTTATTTTCAATATTGATTTTGTGAAAAAAATATTATCTTATATTATATAAATGCACACGAAAGGAATAAATATGAAAAAATCTGCTATTTTATTTTTATTTAATTTTTTTGTTATCTCTTCATTAATGAGTCAAAATATAGTTTTAAACGAGTTTCTTGCTGGTACCGACACTTGTTGTGATGATGGGACTGGAGAAATAGAGGATTTTATTGAATTGTTTAATCCAGGAACTACAGCCGTAGATATCGGTGGTTGGTATGCAACTGATGATGCATCTGAACTTACCAAACATCAAATTCCTTCTGATTCTTCAAACACTATTATTCCAGCAGGAGGTTATCTTGTTTTGTGGGCGAGTGGTGAAACAAGCAGAGGAGCATTGCATGTAGATTTTAAATTAAAAAAAGGTGGTGAATTTATTGGTTTAGTTTTGTCTGATGGTCTTACCGTTGTTGATAGTTTAACATTTGGTTCTCAAACAGATGATATTTCATATGGTAGAGTTCCAGATGGAGGTTCATCATGGTCAGATATAACAACACCTACACCTGGTACTTCAAATGCAGGTTTATTTATTGAAGACAATATTTCTTTACCTTCTGATTTTCAATTACAACAAAATTATCCTAACCCTTTTAATCCAACAACTTCAATAAATTTTTCTGTAGCAAATTCTGAATTCATTGAGCTTAATATATTTGATATTCTAGGTAATAAAATTACAACTCTTATGAATAATCATATAGCGCCAGGAAATTATAACGTTCAGTGGAATGGTAAAGATTTTAATGGAAAAATCGTTAGTGGAGGAGTATATCTGTATCAGTTAAAATCTAAAAGTTTTAATAAAACTAAAAAAATGATTTTTATTAAATGAATTTTAAACCAGTTCATCTTTTTATTATAACAATTTTTTTTGGTTGTTCTAATAATGAAAAGATAAATAGTGAATCTTTTGTTTTTAAAGATAGAAATTATGATCATTTAATTAGTCAAAATAATATAAAGATTGCTTTTGGGTCTTGTTTTGATCAATCAAAATCATTTTCAATTTTTGAAGCTATTAAAAACACTTATCCCGATATGCTAATAATGCTTGGAGATAATGTTTATGGAGATGATCATTCTGGAGAATTGACTAAATTAAAATTTGCATATGAAAAGCAAAAAGATAATTTTTCTTTGATTGATTTAGAGTTTCCAATAGAAGCTATCTGGGATGATCATGATTATGGAATTAATGATGGTGGTGCAGATTTTATTAATAAAGAAGAATCAAAGGACTTGTTTCTTGATTTTTGGGATATTCCAGAATCAGACATTAGAAATCAGAGAGATGGAATTTATTATGATCAAATAATTCAATTAAATAACTCAAAGATTCATTTGATTTATTTAGATACAAGATATTTTAGAGGACCTCTTCTAAAAACGGATAGTTTTGGCTTTAAGGGAAAAGAAAGATATTTACCATCATATGATGAATCATCATCTATGCTTGGTTTAACACAATGGAAATGGTTAGATGAAAGACTATCACTAGAGTCTGACATAAAAATTATTGTATCAGCAATTCAATTTTTGGCTGTTGGGCATGGTTGGGAAAGCTGGTCAATGCTTCCCCTTGAGAGAGAAAAATTGATAAATATTATTGATAAATATGATTTAGACAATGTCGTTTTCTTAACTGGTGATAGACACCGTGGTGGTATTTATAAGATGAAAACAAAAAATGAAAATATGATATTTGATATTACTTCAAGCCCTATTAATTCTTCTACTTACCCTGGTGAAGAAGATGGTATTTATAGATTGGGAAATACATATACAGAAACAAATTTTGGATTAGTTTCAATCAATTTAATTTCTAAGTCCACATCTCTTGAGTTAAAAGATATGTTTGGCAATAGTGTAATTTCAGAAAAATTATTACACTAAATTTAATTCCCTTTACAAGGGATATATATAATGAATAAGCTAAAAATATTAATATTATTTTTTTTAATTAATAGTATAAATGCGCAATTTTATTTTGGAAGAAATAAAATTCAATTTCATCAATTTAATTGGAATGTTTTGGAGACAGAGCATTTTCAGATATATTATTATGAACAAGAAAAAGAGCTTGCCTTAGCTGGGGCTAAATACGTTGAGGATGCTTATGAAGATATATCCAAAAAAATAAATTTTTCATTAATAGAACCTGTGCCCTTAATCTTTTATAGTTCTCATCTCCATTTTCAACAAACTAATACTATTAATAGATTATTGCCGGAAGGGGTTGGGGGTTTTTTTGAATTTATAAAAGGAAGGGTTGTTATTCCATATTCAGGTAATAATAATCAATTTAAAAATGTAATAAAACATGAGCTTGTTCATGTGATGATGCATCAAAAAATAAATAAATCTCTTAGTTTACATAATGTACAAACTTATAGATCTCCACCATTATGGTTTACTGAAGGAATCGCAGAATATTGGTCAAGCGTTTGGGATTCTAGGACGGAAATGGTTATTAGAGATGCTATAGTTAATGAGTATTTAGGAAGTTTGGATAATTATAGTTCAATGGCTTCAGGATTTCTTTTATATAAAGCAGGCCAATCTTTTTTTAGGTATGTTGATGAAACTTATGGTGAATGGAAAATTTTAGAAATTCTTGAAAATATGTGGAGATTCACTGATTTTAATCTTTTGCTAGAATATACATTTAATACAAGCTATTCTACCTTAATGAAGGAATGGAAATACTTTTATAAAAAACAAATGTATCCAATTTTAGAAGAATATGATTCACCTTCATCAATTTCAAATCAAATAACTAGTAGAGGAATTAATGTATCTCCTGCCATTAACATTGAAAATAACGAGATTTATTTTTTAACAAATAGAATGGGATATTCTGATATCTATTCTAAAACTTTATCTACAGAACATAACTCAACATTAGTATTAAAGGGTGAAAGAACTGCAAATTTAGAATCTTTACATCTTTTAAATTCAAATTTAGACATACAAGAAAACGAATTGTTAGTTTCTGCAAAATCTGGTTCTTCTGATGCAATAAATATTATAGATGTTGAGTCAAAAAAAATTAAAAATTCTCTACAATTTTCTAATGTTGTATCAATTTCTTCTCCTAAATGGAATTTTGATAAAACAAAGATAGTGTTTTCTGCTTCTTCTTGGAATGGAAATAAAGATATATATCTTTATGATTTTAAAAATAAATTATTAAGACAATTAACCGATGATTATTTTTTAGATATAAATCCAATTTTTTCACCTGATGGTCAAATCATTCTTTTTGAATCTGATAGAGGAGAATTTGGTTTTGATGGATATACCAATTTGTTTTTATTAAAAATTAATGATCAAAAAATATTTCAATTAACTAATGGAAAATTTAAAGACTCTCA
>CENP01074676.1_pt1 | contig 97544 bp, 92 predicted proteins | sample 361281 | NCBI WGS metagenome assembly CENP01 (sample SAMEA2591122, study PRJEB7988) | marine metagenome | biome: marine biome (ENVO:00000447); feature: deep chlorophyll maximum layer (ENVO:xxxxxxxx); material: saline water (ENVO:00002010), including plankton (ENVO:xxxxxxxx) | depth 70 m
CTCCGGCAGAAGAAGTAACGGAAGCTGAAAGTAAGTAATTGATGAGGTCTACCAGTGAAAAAGATTTAATTTGTATAGGTGTGGTCGCTGGAGTGCATGGGTTAAAGGGGGCTGTGAAAATTAAAAGTTTTATGGAAAACCAGGAAGATATTTTATCGTTTGGACCGGTTTTTGATAGTACTTTTAGAGATAGTTATAAAATAACATTGGTTTGTAAGAATAAGAAGGGGATAGTTGCCCACTTAAGTGGGATTGAGGATCGCAACGCAGCAGAGAGTATCAAGGGATTAGAATTGTATATACCAAGAGAGGTGCTTCCCGAGTTGAATGAAGACGAATTCTATTACCATGATTTAGTTGGCTTGGACGTTGATGATCTTGAGGATAATCGAATTGGAAAAGTAATAACGGTAGATAATTTTGGCGCTGGAGACATTATAGAAGTGAGTTTGGTTGGTGGTGGAACTAAAATGTTTACAATGTCGTTAAAGGGAACACCTATAATTGATTTTGATAAAGGGCGAATTGTTGTTGATGCACTTTTAGAAGTTATTGGCGACGAAATCCATTACAACAAATAAAGTTCGAACTAAAATAATAATATTTGGAATAAACAGTTATGAATAAATCGCAAAGTTTACAAAAAAACGAAGCTTGGAAAGTGAGTGTTTTGACTCTTTTTCCAGAGATGATGCCCGGTTGTCTTGGTTTTTCATTAGCCGGCAAAGCTTTAGCTGATGGATTCTGGAATATAGAAACTATAAATCTCCGGGACTTTGCGGATAACAAGTCCCAAACGGTTGACGATGCTCCTTTTGGCGGAGGAGCTGGAATGGTTGTACGGCCAGATGTCGTTGACTCGGCGCTTAAATCTGTTCCGCATAATAACCGCCCCATAATTTACTTGTCGCCAAGAGGGAGATGTTTAAATCAGGCAAGAGTTCAAGAACTCGCAAAAACAGATGGGGTGATATTACTGTGTGGACGTTATGAGGGCATTGATAATAGAGTTATTGATGCGTGGAAAATGGAAGAGATTAGTATTGGTGATTTTGTTTTATCTGGCGGAGAGCCAGCAGCAATAACACTTATTGACGCATGCGTTCGTCTCCTTCCTGGCGTCGTTGGTAATGCTCAAACAACGTTAGATGAGAGTTTTGTTGATGGTTTGCTTGAATACTCTCATTATACTCGTCCTCAAGTGTGGGAAGGAAGACCAGTTCCTAAGGTGCTCTTATCAGGACACCATTCCGAAATAAGGGAATGGAGAAAAACGGAAGCTGAGAAAATTACTGCGATAAGACGCCCTGATCTTTGGTCTACATATATTTCTGGAATTAAGGAAACTCAAACTAAACATTAAATTTTATTTAAATATGAATTGAGGTTATGATCATGAATTTACTAGAAGAAATTGAACAAGAGCAAATAGCTAAATTAAATGCAGACAAAAATCTTCCAGAGTTTGCACCAGGTGACTCAGTGAAAATTAATGTTAAAATAATAGAGGGTGAAAGAGAGCGTATTCAGGCCTATGAGGGTGTTTGTATTGCGCGAAAGAATGATGGCCTACATTCCAATTTTACGGTTCGTAAGATTTCTTATGGTGAAGGTGTGGAGCGCGTGTTTCCTCTCTATTCGCCTAATGTGGATAGTATCGAAGTTCTGCGTCGAGGCGATGTCAGAAGAGCCAAATTATATTATCTTCGTGGCAGGCAAGGAAAGAGGGCTAGAATTGCTGAACGGACGGACGGTTATTCAGCAAAGCTTTCAGCTAATGATCGTGAGGAGGCTGTTGCCCTTAAAGAAAAAAATAAATTAGCAAGTGCAGCTAAGGTATCAGCAAAAAAAGAGATAAAACAAGAGCGCTCCGAGGATGCGGCTCCAATCGTAACTGAAGATATTGTAGAAAAGAAATCTGAAGAATAAGTGTATGTTCAGATTATTAGTAATAGAACCTTTATTTTTTAGTGAGTAATTGAATATGAATAATGCAACTACCCTTTACGATAAACTATGGAATTCCCATATTGTTGATGAACAAGAAGACGGCACTTGCTTGGTTTATATAGATAGACATCTTGTGCACGAGGTCACTTCGCCACAAGCATTTGATGGTTTGAGAAATGAGCGTAGAAATGTTCGTCGACCCGATTTAACTCTTGCTGTAGCTGACCATAATGTTCCTACTACTGATCGCGATAAAAAGATTGATGATGAAGAGTCTAAAATACAAATTGACGCCCTCGAGAAAAATTGTGCTGATTTTGGGATAGAACTTTATTCAATGAAGGACATTCGCCAAGGAATTTGCCACGTTGTTGGTCCAGAACAAGGTTTTACTTTGCCTGGTACAACATTAGTTTGTGGAGACTCTCATACGGCAACTCATGGGGCTTTTGGTTCTATGTCCTTTGGAATAGGTACCTCAGAAGTTGAGCATGTTTTGGCAACCCAGACATTATTATTGACCAAATGTAGAAATATGAGGGTTACTGTTAATGGATCGCTACCCAATGGAATTACGGCAAAGGATCTGATCTTAGCAATTATAGGAAAAATTGGCACTGCAGGCGGTACTGGTGCGGCTATTGAATTTGCGGGAGAAGCCCTCAAATCGTTAACCATGGAAGGTCGGATGACTGTCTGTAACATGACAATTGAAGCAGGCGCGAGGGTAGGTCTTTTTGCACCAGACGAAAAAACATTTGAGTATTTAAAAGGTCGCCCGAAATCCCCAAAAGGCGCAGCTTGGGAAGCTGCAGTCGAGTATTGGAAAACGCTAAAAACAGATGAAACAGCAATTTTTGATGAAGAAATTGTGATGGATGTCTCTGAGATTAAACCGCAGGTTACTTGGGGAACGAGCCCAGAAGATGTTGTGGCGATTGACGGTTGTGTTCCTAATCCTGCTCAAGAAACTGATACTAATAAACGAAATAAAATGGAACGATCATTGGAATATATGGGTTTGGCTGCTGGAACACCAATGACCGATATTCAAATAAACACAGCCTTTATTGGTTCTTGCACTAATAGCCGTATTGAGGACATCAGGGCGGCGGCGTCAGTTGTCGAAGGACGTAAGGTTGCGAATGGTGTGCAGGCTTTGGTTGTTCCTGGTTCTGGTTTAGTTAAAGAGATAGCTGAGCAAGAAGGTTTGGATAAAATTTTTATAGACGCTGGCTTTGAGTGGCGTGAAGCGGGATGTTCAATGTGCTTGGCGATGAATGCAGATAAACTTGGCCCCGGTGAAAGAGCAGCATCAACCTCTAATCGTAATTTTGAGGGCCGCCAAGGGCCAGGTGGTCGGACGCATTTAGTTAGTCCCGCAATGGCAGCTGCTGCGGCGGTCAAAGGACATCTTGTTGATTTAGATGATTTAGATTAATTGGAGAGGATTTTTATGGATAAATTCAATACGCTTACATCGGTTGCTGCACCATTACCGTTAATAAATGTTGATACGGATATGATCATTCCCGCCCGCTTTTTGAAAACCATTAAACGAACGGGCTTGGGAGCTGACCTTTTTAGTACTCTTCGTTTTCAAGAGGATGGGAGTGAGCGGGAAGATTTTGTTCTTAACAAACCCGCATTTAGAAATTCAGAGATTTTGATTGCGGGAAAGAATTTCGGATGTGGATCCTCCCGTGAGCATGCCCCTTGGGCTCTTCTTGATTTTGGGATTAAGTGTGTAATTGCTCCAAGTTTCGCTGATATTTTTTATAATAATAGCTCGAAGAATGGGATTTTATTGATAAAGTTGCCGCAAGAACAAATTGACAAATTAATGAAAGATGCTGAACTTGGCGCAAATGCTACTATGACTGTAAATCTCGAAGCTCAAGAAATTACGGGCCCAGATGGAGATGTTATTAAGTTTGAGGTTGATGCTTTCAAAAAGCACTGCTTAATGAATGGTCTTGATGATATTGGATTGACCATGGAAAAATCAGATAAGATTGCGGCCTTTGAGGCCAGCCAAAAAGTTAAAATAACGTAATAAGATATAAAAATCACAAGAGAGACAAAAAATGTCGAATGCTAAAAATTTATTAGTTCTTCCCGGGGATGGTATTGGACCTGAAATTATGGCTCAAGTTCTTAGGGTAATTGACTGGATGGACCAGAGACGGTCGGTAAGTTTTAATATTACAAAAGCTTTAATAGGAGGAGCCGCGATAGATGAAACTGGAGTTCCTTTGCCCGAAGAGACATTAGATGCGGCGCTAAAATCTGATGCGGTTTTGATGGGTGCTGTTGGCGGGCCGAAATGGGAAGTGCTTCCTTTTGATGTCCAGCCCGAACGGGGTTTGTTGGGAATACGCAAAGGACTTGGACTGTTTGCAAATTTGCGTCCCGCTATCGTGTTTGACGCGCTGGCTGATGCGTCATCGCTTAAATTAGATATTGTTAAGGGCCTCGATATCATGATTATTAGAGAATTAACGGGCGGCATCTACTTTGGAGAGCCACGTGGTATTGAAGAGTTAGAAAATGGAATAAGGAAAGGTTTTAATACACTTACCTATACCACACCGGAGATACATCGTATTGGAAAGGTGGCGATGGATTTAGCGAGAAAACGCGATAAAAGAGTATGTTCCATAGATAAAGCAAATGTTTTAGAGACAACAGTAATGTGGCGTGAAGAGATGACTAAAATAGGGGCTTCCTATCCAGACATTGAATTAAGTCATATGTACGTAGACAACGCAGCAATGCAATTGGTTAGAAACCCAAAACAATTTGATGTTGTTGTTACCACAAATATGTTTGGTGATATTTTGTCTGATTGTGCAGCCATGTTAACGGGCTCGTTAGGTATGTTACCATCTGCATCGTTGGGTTCCCCTGACTCAGATGGAAAACAAGCGGCATTGTATGAACCTGTTCATGGTACAGCACCGGATATTTCGGGAAAAGATATTGCAAATCCACTTGCCCAAATCTTGAGTTTTTCGATGTTACTCAGGTATTCTTTTGATCTGTTTGAAGATGCAGACTTAATTGAGCAAGCAGTCCAGAATGCACTTGATAAAGGTTTTCGCACTGCGGATATTGCAGGTGATGGTAAAACATTGGTGTCAACTGCGGGCATGGGGGATGCAGTCATTAATGAATTAGACAGGCTCGCTGCTTGAGGGCTTCCTATACCGGGCCACCTCGATTGGTCAGTTAACATAAAAATGGAGATGAAGTATGGCCCTTAAATATGCTGTTGTCGGAGCTACTGGCAACGTTGGAAGGGAAATTCTGCAAATTCTCTCTGAAAGAGGTATTCTAGCAAAAGATGTTATAGCGATAGCATCTTCTAACTCGGTTGGCGCGGAAGTTTCTTATGGTGAGGAAGATGTTCTAAAAATTTATGATTTGGCGGTGTTTGATTTTGAAGGCATTGATATTGTTTTGTCTAGCCCTGGAGCTAAAATATCTAAAGAATATGTGCCTAGGGCAACAGCTGCGGGCGCCGTCGTTATAGATAATACATCTCAATTTAGAATGGATCCTGATGTTCCTCTTGTGGTTCCAGAGGTTAATCCTGAGGCGATTAGTGAATTTCGAAACAGAAATATTATTGCCAATCCAAATTGTTCAACAATTCAACTAGTTGTTGCCCTTAAACCCTTAAATGATTTAGCTCGGATTCGGAGGGTTGTTGTTTCAACCTATCAGTCGGTTTCTGGTGCCGGCAAGTCTGGAATGGATGAACTATTTAACCAAACTAAGGGGATTTACATGAATGAGCCTGAGTCCAAGTTTCAGAAACATTTTACTAAGCAAATCGCTTTCAATGCTATCCCACAAATAGATGTATTTATGGAGGATGGTTATACAAAGGAAGAGTGGAAAATGATGGTGGAGACAAAGAAAATACTAGATCCGTCAATTAAACTCTCAGCAACTTGTGTCAGGATACCTGCGTTTATTGGGCATGCTGAGGCCGTCAATATTGAATTTGAGGAACCAATTACGGCCGATGAAGCAAGAGAAGCTTTGAAAGTGGCCGATGGGATCGTGGTGGTCGATCATCGGGCGGACGAGGGCTACGTGACGCAAGTTGAATGTGCGGGTGAGGACCCAGTTTATGTTAGTCGAATACGAGATGATATTACTGTAGAAAATGGATTAAGTATGTGGGTTGTTGCAGATAATCTACGTAAGGGAGCTGCTCTAAACACAGTTCAGATAGCTGAATTGTTAGCTTCTGAATATTTTTAACGTAATACTGACCTTAAAAGAAACTTGCTTTTAAATGATAACAGTATCTTTCCTAATTGCTTGCATTGACTTGGTCTGATCAAGGGATTACAAAACTTTAAGTATTAAATAATATTTTATTTATAAGTAATTGCCCTAATTTTGTGGGCTAGTATTTAAAAAGGGCCAGAGTTATGAATTCCCGAACGCGTCCAATTTCACCGCACTTGCAAGTTTATAAGCCTCAAATTACGTCTGTACTCTCTATTTTGCACAGAATTACAGGAGTGGGACTGGCGGTTGGTGCCTTAGCTTTAGTTTATTGGTTAAATTCGGCAGCATATGGTCCGGAAGCGTTCAACCGTACGCAAGAATTCATGGCGACTTGGTTTGGTAGATTATTATTGTTTGGTTGGACCTGGGCTTTATTTTATCATTTGTGCAACGGGATTAGACACCTTTTTTGGGATGCTGGCATGGGTTTTGGATTACCTAATGTAAATTTTACAGGCTGGATTGTCGTATTATCCTCAATAATTTTTACATTAGGATCTTGGTTTATAGGATATGGAATGGTTGGAGGATAAGTTTAAATGTCATTACAATCAGACTTGGGCAGAGTAAAAGGATTAGGTAGCTCTAAAAGTGGCACATCTCATTGGTGGGCGCAAAGAGTAACTGCGTTAGCACTTATTCCTCTGACTTTGTGGTTTATATATTCTACAATAAAATTTGTTGGTATGGACCTTATTTCCTTCGGAGCATGGCTCAACGAGCCAGGTAGTGTATTGTTATTATCTCTGTTTTTAATTGCTTTGTTTTACCACATGCAACTTGGTTTGCAGGTAGTCATTGAAGATTACGTTCATGGTGAAAAAAATAAGGTTTTTTTATTGCTAATTAATAAATTTGCTGCGGCGCTTTTTGCTATTTCAAGCCTTGTAGCAATAATACAAATTGCCTATGGAGGCTAACCACTAAATGACAGATACATATGAAATCATCGATCATGAACATGATGTGATTGTTGTTGGCGCAGGAGGAGCAGGCCTTAGAGCGACTCTCGGTATGACCGCAGCAGGATTAAACACAGCCTGTATTACTAAAGTTTTTCCAACTAGATCTCATACAGTAGCCGCTCAAGGCGGGGTTGGTGCTGCTTTAGGCAACATGAATGAAGATAGTTGGCAATGGCATATGTACGATACCGTTAAGGGTGCAGACTGGCTGGGTGATCAAGATGCTATAGAATATATGTGTAGAGAGGCTGCGCCTTCCGTATATGAACTTGAGCATTTTGGTGTGCCATTCTCTCGAACCGAAGATGGTAAAATATATCAACGCCCCTTTGGGGGACATATGCGGGATTTTGGTGAGGCTCCAGTGGAAAGAGCTTGCGCTGCTGCTGATCGAACCGGTCATGCAATTTTGCATACCTTGTACCAACAATGTTTAAAACATAATGCTGAGTTCTTTATTGAATATTTTGCGATTGATTTAATAATGAGCGAAGATGGGGCTTGCCGAGGTGTTATGGCGTGGAACTTGGCAGATGGAACCATACACCGGTTTTTAGCTCACCAAACATTAATCGCAACAGGTGGTTATGGGCGAAGTTATTTTTCAGCTACATCAGCCCACACGTGCACTGGCGATGGTAATGGGATGGTTCTTCGAGCGGGATTACCCATGGAAGATATGGAATTTGTGCAATTCCATCCAACAGGAATTTATGGTTCAGGATGCTTGATAACAGAAGGAGCTCGAGGAGAGGGCGGTTATTTAACGAATTCTGAGGGTGAAGCTTTTATGGAGAGATACGCCCCAAGTGCAAAAGATTTAGCGTCACGTGACGTAGTTAGCCGAGCTATGACTATTGAAATAAGGGAAAATAGGGGAGTGGGACCAGAAAATGATCATATATATCTCCACCTTGAACATTTAGGGGGTGAAGTCCTTAATCAAAGGTTGCCTGGAATTACTGAAACAGCCAAGATTTTTTCTGGCGTTGATGCTACGAAAGATCCAATACCTGTCTTGCCGACGGTTCATTATAATATGGGTGGTATACCGACAAACTATCATGCTGAGGTTTTAAGGCCTACAGTAAAGGATCCGGACGCAATTTGCCCAGGTTTGATGGCAATTGGTGAAGCGGCATGTGTTTCTGTCCATGGTGCTAACCGATTAGGGACAAACTCGCTACTCGATCTTGTGGTTTTTGGCCGAGCAGCTGCACAAAGAGCAGTTAGAATTGTTGAAAAAGATAAAAAAATAAAATCTGCAGATCCAAAAACGGGTGAAGAAGCTATTGCCAGATTTGATGCAGTCAGGCATTCCAAAGGCAAAGAAACTACGGCTAGTGTTAGATTGGATATGCAGAAAATAATGCAGAATAATGCAGCTGTTTTTAGAAGCACTGAGATATTAAAAGAAGGTATAAAACTAATTGATAAATCAGCTGAAGGCTTGAAGGATCTTGGTGTTAGCGACAGATCTTTAATTTGGAATTCAGATTTAGTTGAGACTTTAGAGTTAGAAAACTTGATGGCTTGTTCTAAAACAACAATTTACAGTGCAGAGGCTAGACAAGAGTCGCGTGGCGCGCACGCGCATGAGGATTATCCTGATCGCGATGATAAAAAGTGGATGAAACATTCATTAGCATGGCTTGATGACAAAATGAAGGTCAAGTTGGGTTATCGGCCGGTCCATGAGTATACATTGACCGATGAGGTCGAATACATTGAGCCTCGTGCTCGGGTTTATTAAGGCTTTTAAGCACGGAGATAAAAATGGTAGAACTGACTCTTCCCAAAAACTCGAAGGTATCTGAGGGCCAAACGTTTAAAGCTCCTTCAAGTGCAAATAATATTAAGCTGTTCAAGGTTTATCGTTATAATCCCGATCAAAATGATAATCCACAAGTTGATACTTATGAAGTAGATATGGATACCTGTGGACCTATGGTTCTTGATGCTTTAATCAAAATTAAGAATGAAATTGATCCAACGTTGACTTTTCGTCGATCTTGTCGGGAAGGAGTTTGTGGTTCTTGTGCGATGAATGTGGATGGCACTAATACCCTAGCATGTATTAAGGATATAAGTGAAATAAAAGGCGATGCTGCGATTTACCCGCTTCCACATATGCCAGTAATAAAGGATCTCGTCCCCGACTTATCAATCCCATATGCTCAGTATACCTCCATTAAGCCGTGGGTTCAGTCTGATACCCCAGTTTCAGGAAAGGAGCGGCTACAGTCACCAGATGAACGTGCTAAATTAGATGGTTTGTGGGAATGTGTTTTATGTTTCTGTTGCACGACTTCATGCCCGAGTTATTGGTGGAATGGGGACAGATATCTTGGCCCAGCTATTCTGTTGCAAGCATACCGCTGGATTGTTGACTCAAGGGATGAAAATACTGGTTCTCGTTTAGATAATTTAGAGGATCCCTTTAAATTATATCGTTGTCATACAATAATGAATTGTACAAAAACTTGTCCCAAATCTTTAAATCCAGCAAAGGCCATCGCAGAAACCAAAAAACTAATGTTGGAGCGAATGTAAGGCTGCTCGAAGTTGAATATAATCTGTGCCAAAGTAATAGCTAGGCTAGATATGATTGTTGTAAACCAGTGTAAGTAGCCATTCATGTCAAATACAACTCCGGTAAATTCTTCTGAAGGTCCTGTTGCTGAGTATAAAAAGAAATTGGCTTCTGGGCATTTGATGCCAGATAAAGCGCAGGCTAGGCTTGCAGAGCAACTGCAAATATTATTGCAAAAAATTGAGACATTTGAGAATAATTTAAAGTCCTTTAATTGGAAACAACGTTTGGGATTTAAAAATAATAAACAAATAGAGATAAAGGGACTGTATATATACGGAGATGTCGGACGCGGTAAGTCTATGCTTATGGACTTATTTTACTCCAGTATTCAGATTAAGAAAAAACGTCGGGTACACTTTCATGCGTTTCTTCAAGATGTTCACTCACGTTTTAACTTATTCCGAAAAAATAATCCGGAAGGTGGCGACCCTGTTCCCACAGTCGTAAAATCGATAGTAGAAGAGTCAAAATTATTGTGTTTCGACGAATTACAGGTGGTAAATATCGTTGATGCTATGATCTTAGGTAGATTATTTGAGGGACTATTGTCACATGATGTCATAATCGTTGCGACGTCAAATCGCCCACCAGATGATCTTTATAAAGACGGTCTCCAGCGTGATAGGTTTCTACCATTTATTGAATTAATCAAAAATAACCTAAATATTGAGCACTTAGGAGCTCTCAAGGATTACAGGTTAGAGAAGATACTTGGGATGAAAGTATATCACTATCCTCTTGGCAAAAGAGCCACTGCTAGCCTAGATAATTACTTTTTGGATCTTACAGAGGGCTATTCACCGTCAGTTGATCTGATAGAAGTTAAGGGTAGGATAGTTAAAATTCCAATCGCTGCTGCCGGCGTTGCAAGAATTTCTTTTATGAAACTGTGCGGAGAGCCTCTTGGGCCAGCAGATTATTTAAATATTGCTGGGCGCTATCATACTTTAATACTAGATGATATTCCAAGAATGGGCGAGAGCTTAAAGAATGAGGCCAGAAGATTTATAACGCTTATCGACGCGCTTTACGAGAATAAAGTTAATCTGATTTGCTCGGCTAACGCGCCAGCCCAGGAACTTTATGTTCTTGGAGATGGAGCCTTTGAATTTCAACGTTTAGTTTCTCGTTTAATGGAAATGCAATCTGAGGAGTATGTGGCATTACCTCACGGTCTTGTCTGAGGCGTATATTTTTTTCATCGTATAAACTATCATTTCTTTTTGATTATTTCGTAAGTAACGGGCTTGCTCTAAAACTTATTTTGCGCTACGAACCCAACAGTATTAAAAGTTTTAAAGACAGATTGAGTCGTTGGATATACTGGTATTTAGCATCACAACATATCGTTAAGTAATTATCCTGAAAACTAGATAAGGAGGGGAATTCAATGTCGAGAAATAAAATTGCATTAATTGGCGCAGGGAATATTGGTGGAACGTTGGCCCATCTGGCTGGTTTGAAAGAACTTGGGGATGTGGTGATGTTTGACATAATAAATGGGATTCCTCAGGGTAAGTCACTTGATCTTGCGCAAAGTGCGCCGGTGGAGGGTTTCGACGCCAAAATGGTTGGCGCAAATAAATATTCTGCCATTAGGGGATCAGACGTTGTGATCGTTACCGCTGGCGTGGCGCGTAAGCCTGGAATGAGTAGAGACGACCTAATTGGGATCAATACAAGTGTCATGCAGTCCGTAGGAGCAGGGATAAAAGCAAACTGTCCAAATGCTTTTGTAATCTGCATTACTAATCCGTTAGATGTGATGGTCGGCGTGCTCAGGGATGCCTGTGGTTTGCCGCATAATAAAGTTGTAGGTATGGCAGGGGTTCTGGACTCTGCTCGTTTTAGATATTTTCTTGCAGATGAAATGAAAGTCTCAGTTGAGGATGTTACTGCGTTCGTGCTAGGGGGACATGGTGACACGATGGTTCCCTCAGTTCGCTACTCTACAGTCGCGGGTATACCTCTTACAGACTTGGTAAAAATGAAATGGATTTCTCAAAAGAAATTAGATGAGATTGTTCAACGAACGCGTGATGGTGGCGCAGAAATAGTTGGACTTCTTAAGACCGGTTCAGCCTATTATGCGCCAGCTAGTGCTGCTATTCAAATGGCGGACTCATATCTGAAGGATAAAAAACGTGTTCTTCCTTGTGCTGCCTTTTTACGAGGTCAATATGGCGTAAAGGGTCTTTATGTTGGAGTTCCTGTTGTCATCGGAGCTAAAGGTGTCGAAAAAATAGTGGAAGTAAAACTTGATGCGCAGGAAAGAAAGGCATTTAATGCCTCTGTACGTGCGGTCAAAATACTAGTAGCAGAGAGTAAGACGCTGCTTCAAAAGGTGCCAAAAATAAATAAAAATAAAACTGGGAAACCTGCGAAACGTAGATCTAAAACGACAGTAGCAAAGAAAGTCTCAAAGAAATAAAAAGCATCTGCATTTGGATTGGTAGAAAAATATCTGGTTTTTGTTTGATTTTAATTTTACCTGTAATATTAATTAAGTGAAGAGGTTATAGCCCTATGAATATTCATGAATATCAAGCGAAACAGATATTATCCAAATATGGTGTGGCTACCCTTGATGGGGGTGTTGCATACACCTCTAGTGAGGCCGAGGTCGTGGCAAAGGGTCTAAATGGACCCGTTTGGGTTGTAAAGTCTCAAATTCATGCAGGTGGGCGCGGCAAGGGAAATTTCAAAAACGTTGATAATTATTCCGGTGGTGGAGTGAAAGTTGTTAAATCAATCGACGAAGTAAAAGATGTTGCAGAAAAAATGTTAGGTAATGTTCTCGTTACTCATCAAACTGGCCCTGAAGGAAAACAGGTTAAGCGTGTCTACATAGAGGATGGCTGCGATATAGAAAGGGAGCTTTACCTTAGCTTATTAGTTGACAGAGCAACATCGTGCGTAACGGTGATCGCTTGTCAGGATGGTGGTATGGATATAGAAGAGGTTGCTGAATCTTCACCCGAAAAAATTCTAACGACTGATATAGATCCTGCAACGGGCATGAAGAGTTTTCATGCTAGAAAAATAGCATTTGGCCTTGGCCTTACAGGGGAGCAAGTAAAATCTGCTGTAAAATTTCTTTTATCAATGTATGAAGCATTCACTGATATGGATGCCAGCCAAATTGAGATAAATCCATTGGTAGTTACAAGGGCGGGGGAGGTTATTGCGCTCGATGCTAAAATGAATTTTGATGATAATGCTCTTTACCGTCACCAGGATATAGAGGAAATGAGAGATGAAGATGAGCAAGACTCGGCAGAATTGGAGGCTGAGCGTCATGACTTAAATTATATAAAATTAGATGGTAGCATCGGGTGTATGGTAAACGGGGCTGGCTTAGCTATGGCTACGATGGATATTATTAAGCTGCATGGTGGTGATCCAGCTAATTTTCTTGACGTTGGTGGTGGGGCAACTCGTGAGCGCGTGACAACAGCCTTTAAAATAATTTTGTCTGATAAAAACGTTGAGGGCATACTTGTAAATATTTTTGGGGGTATTATGCGCTGTGATGTTATTGCTGAAGGAGTTGTTTCAGCTGCAAAAGAGGTCGCTCTGAATGTACCATTAGTTGTTCGTCTCGAAGGAACTAATGTCGAGTTGGGCAAGGAAATATTATTGAAATCTGGGTTGCCTATTATCTCCGGAAATGATTTAGCGGATGCCGCGGAAAAGGTTGTTAAAGCGGTTCAGGAGGCCGCATAATATGGCTGTTTTAGTAAATAAAGATACTCGGGTTATTTGCCAAGGGTTTACTGGATCGCAGGGGACGTTTCATTCTGAACAAGCGATCGCATATGGAACAAAAATGGTGGGTGGGGTTACGCCAGGGAAAGGTGGTTCAATCCATCTTGGTCTGCCAGTTTTTGATACCGTAGTTGAGGCAAAGGAACAAGCAAACGCAAATGCGAGCGTCATCTACGTGCCACCCCCATTCGCAGCTGAAGCAATTCTAGAAGCTATTGATTGCGAAATACCTCTAGTGATATGTATCACTGAAGGGATTCCTGTGTTGGATATGGTTGAGGTAAAAAAAGCGCTTAAAGGCTCAAATACCCGACTTATTGGTCCCAATTGTCCCGGTGTTATAACCCCAGGAGAGTGTAAGATCGGTATAATGCCTGGTCATATTCATTCACCAGGAAGAATAGGGGTGGTTTCAAGGTCGGGTACTCTAACCTATGAGGCTGTTGGTCAAACTTCTGCAGTAGGCCTTGGCCAAACAACGTGTATTGGAATTGGTGGGGACCCGGTGAATGGGACAAATTTTATTGATTGTTTAGAGATGTTTCTTGATGATGATCAAACGGAAGGTATCATTATGATAGGGGAGATAGGTGGCTCAGCTGAAGAAGAGGCTGCTGAATTTATTAAGACATCAAAAATTAAAAAACCGATGGTTGGCTTTATTGCCGGTATTACGGCTCCACCGGGAAGAAGGATGGGGCATGCTGGAGCAATTATTGCCGGTGGCAAGGGTGGAGCAATGGATAAGATTGAAGCACTTCGTGGTGCGAATATTAACGTTGCTGACTCTCCCGCTGCTTTGGGTAGCACAATGTTGGCGACTATGAAGAGCTAACTTCGAGTCTTTGATATATCAAATTACTAAGGATCGAGTTAATGGCGGGTTCAGCCAAAACATTTTTAACGGGCGCAAATGCCGCTTATATCGCAGAATTATACGCCAAATATAAAGAGAGTCCCCACTCGATTGATCAAAGTTGGATAGATTTTTTTTCCGAATTTTCTGATGATGTGGAATCCATAACAAAAGATTATTTTGGAGCGAGTTGGTCTCCATCAAGGACCTCAATAATTAGCAATGGTGCTTCGACTAATGAAAACAATATTCAGTCACAAAAGAACTTGGGTGGCGATATTGAGAAAATTGCTAGAAGGTCGATTAGAGCCCGGATTTTAATTCGTTCTTACCGGGTAAGAGGTCATCTTCATGCTCAATTTGATCCTTTGGGCTTATCAGGCGCGGGGTATCATAAAGAGTTAGACTACAGAACCTATGATTTTACTGAGAACGATTTAGATAAAGATATTTATTTAGATAGTATGTCTGCAATGGCGGGAAGAGAAAAAGCATCATTAAAAGAAATCCTCAAAATAATGCAAGATGCTTACTGTGGATCCATAGGCGTTGAATATATGCATATTCAGGAGATCGAAGAACGAGCATGGATACAAAACAATATCGAAGGCATTGATTATAAATCAGATTATACTTCAGATTTTAGGGCAAATATTTATAAAGATTTGGTAAGAGCTGAAGGTTTTGAGACTTATCTTCAAATGAAGCATACTGGAACCAAACGTTTTGGTTTAGACGGTGGTGAGAGCCTCATACCTTTTATGGAAGGCTTATTAACTACGAGTGCATCTGAAGGTATTGAGGAAATAGTGATTGGTATGCCTCATCGCGGTAGGTTAAACGTTCTAGCTCGCACAATGGGTAAGCCTTACGCCGCCATATTTTCCGAGTTTCAGGGCAATCTCGCTTATCCAGAGGATGTGCAAGGATCGGGAGACGTTAAATATCATCTTGGCGCTTCAGCAGACCGTGAATTTGGTGATGCAAAAATGCATTTATCCTTAACAGCAAATCCATCACATCTAGAATGTGTTAATCCAGTTGTACTTGGAAAGGTTAGAGCCAAGCAAGCGCAAAGATCAGATGAGACGAGAGAAAAAGTAATGGGGATACTAATGCATGGTGATGCGGCGTTTGCCGGTCAGGGCATAGTGCCAGAAACATTGGATTTGTCTCAAATTAAAGGTTATAGGACGGGGGGCACAATACATGTTGTGGTAAATAACCAAATTGGTTTTACTACTAATCCAACCAGTTCCAGGTCAACACCATATCCAACAGATATAGCAAAGGGTATGCAGGCACCCATATTTCACGTTAATGGAGATGATCCTGAAGCTGTTATTCGCGTCGCTGAGTTAGCAGTTCGTTTTCGTCAAAGGTTTAAACGTGATGTGGTTATTGATCTTTTCTGTTATCGACGTCACGGACATAACGAAGGTGATGAGCCCATGTTTACGCAACCAAAGATGTATACTGCGATCGCTGATCACCCAACCACCCGAGAAATTTATAGGGAAAAGCTTTTGGGTGAAGGCATACTCAAATTGTCTGATATTGAGAAAACTGAGGTAGATTTTAAAAACCATTTGGACTCTGAATTTGTGGCAGCTTCAGGATATAAGTCAAATAAGGCTGACTGGCTTGAGGGTAAATGGGAGGGATTGACTGCTTTGAGAGATGAGGAGGAAAAGCGGGATGAGGAAACTTCAGTTGATATTGATATATTAAAGAGAATTGGTAATTCATTATCGACCATTCCTGAGGGTATTATTATTAATAGTAAACTTATTAGACAATTAAAGTCTAAGTCTGAAATGATGAGTAGTGGTGCGAATATTGACTGGGCAATGGCAGAAGCACTAGCGTATGGGAGCTTATTGTTAGAGGGTCACCCAGTTCGATTGTCTGGCCAAGACTCTGGCAGAGGAACATTTTCACACCGTCATGCTGCCATTATTGATCAAAAAACTGAGGATCGTTATTTTCCATTGAGTGAAATTGATAGAGATAATCAGGCTGCATTTGAAATTATGGATAGCCCACTCTCAGAATTTGCTGTTTTGGGTTATGAGTATGGATATTCACTTGCTGAGCCTAAAACACTTACAATTTGGGAAGCACAATTTGGTGATTTTGCAAATACGGCACAGGTAATTTTTGATCAATTTATATCGTCTGGGGAATCCAAATGGTTGAGAATGTCTGGTCTAGTGATGCTTCTTCCTCACGGTATGGAAGGGCAGGGGCCTGAACATTCTTCTGCACGACTTGAGCGTTGTCTGCAACTCTGCGCCGAGGATAATATGCAGGTTGTTAATATTACTTCACCAGCGAATTTTTTTCATGTGTTGAGACGGCAAGTTAAGCGTAATTATAGGAAACCATTAATTGTAATGTCTCCTAAATCGTTATTACGACACAAACTTAATGTGTCTAGTTTATCCGATATGGCGTCGGAAACTGGTTTTCTGAGAATTATACCCGAGGTTAGTGATAATATTATTACCGACAAGAAAGTTCGGCGAGTTATTTTGTGTTCAGGTAAAATTTACTATGACTTGTTTGAAAAGCGAGATGACTTAAAGATACGTGATGTTGTAATCATTAGAATAGAGCAGCTTTATCCTTGGCCACGAGGTGGCATTACAAAACAAATTCGCAGATATGCAAATGCTGAAATTTTATGGGTCCAAGAAGAGTCTTCTAATCAAGGTGCCTGGCATTTTGTTAATGACCGCCTCAATTACATATTACGTGACATAAACTCTAGTTTACGGGATATATCTCAAGTATTATATGTGGGGCGTAAGGCTTCAGCTTCGCCAGCTACAGGGGCGCTAAGTATTCATAAGAAAGAACAGGATATGATAATTAATCAGGCGTTAAATGGTGAAACGAATAATATGATTCAGCCATTTATGCCTCCCGCTCATAAACCAGAGAAAATAGAAAAGAATAAGAAGAGGAAGTAATGGCTACCGAAATTAAAGTACCCCCATTAGGCGAGTCGTTAACACACGGTACAATAGCTAATTGGCTAAAAAATCTTGGCGATGAGATTAAAGAAGATGAACCTATACTTGAGCTAGAAACTGATAAAGTTACTATTGAGGTTAATGCATTGAGTTCAGGTATTTTGACTGAAATTAATGTATCAGTGGGGACTGAGGTTGAAGTCGGGCAGACCTTGGGGATAATTTCTGAGGTAACAAGTAACGATTATGACAGTTCAATTCAGATAAAAACTGAAAAAGTCGCTTTGGTTGATATAGTTGTTCCTGATCTAGGCGAGAGTTTAACTGAGGCCAATATATCGCAGTGGCTTAAATCACTCGGCGATAACGTTATTCTAGATGAGCCTTTATTAGAGCTAGAGACAGATAAAGTTACTATGGAGATTAACGCGCCTGGAGCGGGACAATTGAGCGAAATTCTTGTTACTGCTGGTAATGATGTTGAGGTAGGAGCCGTTATTGGTCGAATTTCAGCATTGGATATTATTGAATCTAAACCAAATTCGATAGATATCAAAAACCTGGAACCCAAGGAATCTAATGATGGCCATCAAATGTCACCAGCTGTAAGAAAATTGGTTGAAGATAATGATTTAAATATCTCAGAGATTACTGCTACGGGCAAGGATGGTCGCCTTACGAAAGGTGATGTTTTAGCCTTTCAAAAATTGCGGGAGAATCTTACGACGCAAAGTAAGCCATCTCTTGAGGCGCTTTCGGATTTAGATCCTTCAGGAAAGCAAGCAAACGTGCAAATACCAACTATTCCCAGTGCGCCTAGAGAAGAACGTGTTAAAATTACTCACCTTCGAAAAGTAATAGCGAGTCGGTTAAAGGAAGCTCAGAACACTGCCGCAATATTAACGACCTTTAATGAGATTGATATGTCTGCAGTAATGTCAGCGCGAAAACATTTTCAAGAGAAGTTTGAGAAACGTCATGACGTAAGACTGGGTTTTATGAGTTATTTTGTTAAGGCCGTTATAGTCGCTTTAAAAGAGTTTCCTGCTATCAATGCAGAAATACGAGGTGATGAGATTGTTTATAAAAATTATTATAATATTGGGGTAGCTGTTGGAACCCCAAATGGTTTGGTTGTACCTGTGCTTAAAGATGCGGATAAACTCACTTTTGCAGAAATTGAAAAACGAATTAAGGACTTTGGATCAAGGGCGCGCGACGGGAAGTTAACCATTGATGAGATGTCTGGTGGTAGTTTTACAATTACCAATGGGGGTATTTATGGTTCTATGTTATCTACACCAATTATTAATGCCCCTCAGTCCGGAATTTTAGGGATGCATAATATTGTAGAGAGACCTTGGGTGGTTGATGGTGAGATTAAAGTAAGGCCAATAATGTACCTTGCCCATAGTTATGACCACCGGATCGTTGATGGCCGTGAAGCCGTCTCGATGCTTGTTAGAATTAAGGAGTGCATAGAGGATCCGCAGCGCATTATGCTCGACATGTAAAAGAAAAAAAATGATACAATATAAAACCTTTTAGGATGGCTTATAATGACTCAAAATTCTTATGATGTAATATTTATCGGCGGCGGGCCAGGTGGTTACGTGTCAGCTATTCGTGCATCTCAATTAGGCTTAAAGGTAGCCATAGTAGAAAAGCGTAGTTCTCTTGGTGGTACATGTTTAAACGTTGGGTGTATTCCCTCTAAGGCATTATTGCACTCTTCCCATCTTTTTGATGAAGCAAAAAAAAGCATGCAGTCACATGGGGTCATTGCAGAAAATGTGAAATTAGATTTATCAAAGATGATGGCTAAGAAAGATACAGTTGTTTCAGATACGATTAAAGGTGTCGATTACCTCATGGAAAAGAATAAAATCGAAAGGTTTTTGGGAAGTGGGTCAGTGAAGTCAAAAGGAATAATAATAGTTAGAGATGATGCAAAACAAACTAAAGAACTTAAGACAAAAAATATTGTTATTGCAACGGGCTCTGAGGTTGCAACTTTATCCGGCGTTGAAATTGATAATAAACTAATCATTAATTCTACAGGTGCTTTGACTCTGAATAAAGTGCCAAAAAAGATGATTGTTATTGGGGCTGGCGTTATTGGATTAGAACTTGGTTCTATTTGGAGGCGTTTGGGAGCTGAGGTTGAGGTTATTGAATATTTAGATGTTTGCTTAACAGGATCTGATCTAGAAGTCTCGAAAGTTATTAAAAGAACGCTTACAAAACAGGGTATGAAGTTTAAAATGGGAACTAAGGTGGTTAGTTCAAAAATGAGTAAGTCATCAGTAACACTCACGGTCGAGTCAGTAAATACCGGTAAAAAGGAAGCGATGAAAGCTGACTGCGTATTAGTTGCAGTAGGGAGGAGTCCCTATACAAAAGATCTGGGCTTAGAAAATATAGGTATTAAAACAGATCAAAAAGGGTTTATAAAAGTCAATGAATGCTTTGAAACAGATATTAAAGGTATCTATGCTATCGGCGATGTAATTGGTGGGATGATGTTGGCGCATAAGGCTGAAGATGAGGGCGTAATATTAGCAGAGATCTTAGCTGGTCAATCAGGCCATATAAATTATGATACGATACCTGGAATAGTATATACTTGGCCGGAAGTTGCTAGTCTCGGTAAAACAGAGGAGCAGCTAAAAAAATCTAATATTGCCTATAAAAAAGGTAAATTCAGTTTTAGTGCAAATGCGCGCGCGCGGGCGATGGGGGCAACGGATGGGTTTGTAAAAATACTCGCTGATGCGGAAACAGATGAAGTTTTAGGGGTCCATATTGTGGGCCCCGCTGCTGGTGATTTGATACAAGAATGCATAGTTGCTATGGAGTTTGGTGGTGCAGCTGAAGATATAGCAAGAACGTGCCATGGTCATCCCGGACTAAGCGAAGTTGTTAAAGAAGCAGCGCTTGATGTTGATGGCCGAGCTCTTCATAGTTAGCTTTTATCAATGATCCGGATATCCTCTGAAAATGATAGTAATTTAATTTACTTTAAAATTATTGGTAAATTAACAGACACTGATTTTAAAGAAATTATACCAGCGTTTGAACAGAAATTAGATAGTTTTAATTAACTAAATATCTTTGTGGATTTAATAGAACTTGAAGGCTGGACTTGGCGGGCTGCATGGGATGACTTTGCATTCGGAATTAAGTATTGGAAAAACTTAAAAAAAATTTCAATACTTGGAGATAAGCGTTGGATAAAACTCTCGGTTACAGTCAGTCATAAACTTATTCCGGCGGAAGTACGCTTTTTCGATAGTTACAGAAAAAAAGAGGCACTAGACTGGCTAAAATGCTAGACATTATTGTTTTCTGTAAATGTATAATGTTAAATTATAGCCTTTTTAATAAACGATTGAACGCACCTAAAAATAAAAATAGTTTAAGTAAGGTTTCTGATTTATTAAAATATATTTTTGGTATACACCTAGTAAATCTATTAAATTTTACAATCAATTCTTACTAATTTACCAAATTTATGTGACTGGATTATATTATGTTATTTAAGTGCGCAAATCATTCACCTTCAGATCATTCGCATGGTCACCCTCAAACAGTTGCGAAAGATAATAAACATTTCACTGTAGATATTCACTGCCATATACAAGTACCAGAGGCTGATAAAATGCTGCAGCAATTATCGCCAGAAGATACTGGTCGGAGAATGGTTGATACTAATCCAATCACGGCAACGATTAATTCTAAACTTCAGGATAAAATTCTCCCTCAGTTGACTGATCCAGAAGTGCGTCTTAGGGATATGGACGCGCAGGGCATAGATATGCAGGCAATCTCAACATCTCCCTTTCATTATAATTATGGTTATGATGCTGAGTTTGCGAGGGATACATCTCATGTAGTTAATGATAGAATTGCTGAAATAGTAGCCAAAAATCCAGATAGGTTTGTCGGATTGGGTACTGCACCCCTACAGAATCCTGAAATGGCGATCCAAGAATTAGATCGTTGTATTGATGAACTTGGATTTAAAGGAGTTGAAATTTCTACTAATGTAAATGGTAAAGATCTCACTCGAGCTGGTCTTGAGAAATTTTTTGCACGTTGTGAAGAAAAAGATGTGATGATATTTATACATCCGATTGGGACTAGTTTTGTTGAACGCATGGATGACCATTATTTTCGAAATACGATCGGACACCCATTAGAGTCTGCACTAGCTGTTGGGCATTTGGTTTTTGATGGTTATCTAGAAAAATTTCCTGGACTTAAAATTTGTATTGCTCACGGTGGCGGTTATATACCAGGATATTCAGGTCGTTTTGATCACCCATTTCATCTGCGTGATGACTGTCGTCAAGTTATTTCAAAACCGCCTTCTGAGTATCTTAAAAAACTCTACTTTGATAGTGTTGTATTTACTGAACATCAATTGAGGTATTTAATTGAGACTTGGGGTCCTGAACATATTGTGATGGGCACAGACTATCCTTACGATATGGCTGAGCCAGATCCAGTTGGACACGTAAATTCTGTCAAAGGCCTCTCTGACGAGGATAAAGCGATGGTAATGGGTAAGAATGCCGCTCGCCTATTGGGCATAGACCTTCCAGTACCAAATTAATGCTTTAATTCATTTTTAGGAAACGATAGTTTATGACTCTTTAGTAAACTGGGTACACGCTCTGGATTTGCTCTTCCCCAACCGCAAACAGTTGAGATACCAAATTCTGGAATGACTTTACGTGCAGCGGATATTCTCTCTTCATTACCTTTCGAGTCATCATAAAATAACAACCCTAAGTAAAGTTCGCATTCACTTGGCATCTTAAGGTCCGCCAAAGGTGAATAAAAACTATCATCTGTTGCTCCATAGGTACCAGGGAGATGAATAAATTCTACAGTTCGTCCTATATTATCAAAAATGCCATTTGCAAACTCAACTGACATTGAAAAATTCTCTGGCTTAATTATGTGATCGTCTCCGGGGCTTCCGTAACAGATATGATAACCCAGATCTACTTCAGCCGGCACAAGATTACCTATACGTGCTAATTGATCGAATACGTCTTGCTTATAAGTATCTGATCTATTTGGAAAATAATTATTGAAAATCAGAACCTCTTGGCAGACATCCCATTGTATTGCTAATTTATTATTTGGGATGGTATCAACGATCTTTTGAACATCAACAGCCATTGATTTCTCGTATATTTCGAGAAAATTATCCCTACCATTTGGACTGATATAATTAAAGGCTGTAGCAAAAGGCGTTGGCAAACTAACTTGGAATTTAATATTATCAGGTATTTTTCTATCATTTTGTAATTGATTGAATTTTTTAAATGATTTGATTGCATGCTCTGAATAACCTATTGGAAATATGAGATTATTAGTGTCAAGATTATCTTTAAGTTTAAGAAGAGCTACTTCTCTAATTATTTTACCATCCCATTGTTTAAACTTAAACTTTTCAATGGTTTTATCGTGTTCCATGGCGGGGTGTTGGGATAGCATTTGACGTTGAAAGAGAATCCAATTAGTTCGCTCTCCTGTTTCTCCATCTGGAATACGCTTTAAATGACCCTCTAAAGAGTCGCAAATCGAACAGAAAACCTCCTCTGAAGAATTTAGCGGCACGCTTCCAACCAAATGCGCGAGGGTGTTTAATGTGTTCATAAATTTATCCCCTTAAAACACCGCCTGTTTGCTTGGAGACATTTGATATAATTTTTTTACAGGTATTTTCGATTTCGTCTTCTGTTAAGGTTGCCTCTTTAGGCTGAAATTTAACTGTTATACCTATAGATACATTCCCAGTCTCTAGAGTTTTCCCCTTAAAAATATCAAATACAGTAACATCGGCAATAAGTTGTCTGTCAGCAATAAATGCAGCTCTCACGACTTGGTCTGCTGTAATTGCTTCCTCTATTACAAATGCGAAGTCACGCTCCAGAGCTTGGAGGGTTGATATATTGATTGGTGGTCTCGCGTTCACAGCATTTTTTGGTATTGGAACATTATCTAGATAGATCTCGAATGCGACCATTGGAATACTTATATTCATAGCCTTTAGGACAGCTGGGTGAATATCACCAAAATACGCAATAATTTTCTGAGGCCCTAACTGGAAAGTGCCAGATTTTCCGGGATGATACCAAGAAGCCGCTCCTTGCATAACTTGAGGACTAGCCACTGGGCCACCTATTTGATTAAGAACAGCCAAAACATCAGCCTTAACATCGAATACATCAACATCGCGTGCTGCCTCATTCCAAGTTCGCAACTTTGCTTGTTGGCTTCTAATTCCAGCAGCAACTATATTTTCATCATTTGGATTCTCGCCAGAGAACTGAGGCCCAATTTCAAATAGTGATGTATTGTTATAGCCTTTATCTGAGTTACGACCAATTGCATTAATTAAATTAGGTAAGATTGATGGACGCATAATATCAAGTTCTGAACTGATCGGATTTACTAGTTCAATATTCTTTGGGGAGCCACCAAACAAATCTGCATGCTCGGTACTTAAAAATGAGAAGGTTACCGCCTCTGTTAAGCCTCTATGTGCCAATGTTCTTCGCGTTCTTGAGCGACGGTCCTGTGTTAGGTTTATAGCTCCTTTTGGTAATGAACCTTCTCTTTCTAACGGTACTATTGGAATATTATCAAAGCCATTAATGCGAAGAACCTCCTCGACAAGATCAGCTTCTCCAGCAATATCGTATCGCCAAGAGGGAGTAATTGTTTCCCAGCCACCATCTACTTTAGATACTTCAAAGCCGAGTTTTTCAAGTATTTCTTGAGTGCGATCTGGCGCAACTTCGACACCGCCAAGCTTTTCGATGCGAGAGTTGGTTAAAAAATATTTTTTTCGCCAATCTGGTTCTTGGCCAACATTAATGATTTTACTGGCTTCACCACCACAAATATCAAGTATCATCTGTGTTGCAATTTCAGTTGCATCGTTAAGGAAAGCTGGATCTACACCTCGTTCAAAACGAAAACGTGCATCTGATTGTAAATTTAATTTACGTCCGGTTGCGGCTGTTCTTACGGGATCAAAATAAGCTGTTTCCAACATGACGTTAATCGTTTTTTTAGAAACACCGGAGTTTTCGCCACCCATCACGCCTGCTAAAGCTTCGGCATTATGATCATCGGCAATCACTGTCATTTTGTCATCTAAATTATATTCTTTTCCGTCGAGTGCGAGTAATTTTTCCCCTGCTTGGGCCAATCGAATATTTATATTACCATTTATTTTGTCGGCATCAAAGACATGTAGAGGGCGACAGTGAGCAATAGTCATATAGTTGGTAATATCTACCAACGCTGAAATTGGGCGGAGGCCTACTGCTGATATTTTGTCCTTAAGCCATTGGGGGCTCTCCCCATTTTTGACATTCCTAATGTATCTGCCAGTAAATATTGGACAGGCATCTTTATCAGCATCATTAAAATTAAGATTAACTTTAATTGGGGACTCAAAACCACCCTTAATATCTGGAATTTTTATAGGTTTTAAAATACCAACACCGGCGGCTGCAAGATCTCGAGCAATTCCATAAATGCCAAGGCAATCGCCACGGTTGGGTGTAATTGCAATATCTATAATTATGTCTGTTAGACCAAGCGCTTCTGCCGCAGAAGACCCTGTCTCAAGTTTATTAGGCACTTCTATTATACCTTCGTGATCATCGGATAAATTAACTTCACGCTCGGAGAGCATCATGCCATTAGAAGTTACTCCTCGGATTTTAGTGGTCTTAAGAGTTACATCGAGACCTGGAATATAGCTCCCATTACAAGCAAAAATTCCTTTCATATCTGATCTAGCATTTGGTGCTCCACATACTACTTCTAGAATTTCTATTCCGGTTTTCACTCTTAGCACCTTTAAACGATCTGCGTCTGGATGTGGTTTTGCATCTACGATATGGCCAACAACAAAATCTTTTACTAATTGAGTCTGGTCTTCGACTTTCTCAACTTCCAATCCCACCATTGTTAACCAATGCAAAATTTCATCTAAATTTTTATCAGTATCTATGTATTCTTTGAGCCAACTTAAACTAAATTTCATAAACTCGCTCTCCCAACCAATGAGGGTATATCAAAAGGTTGAAAACCATAATGCTTGAGCCAACGCATATCTGAGTCATAAAAAGTTCTTAAATCAGGAATGCCATATTTTAGCATGGCCATTCTTTCGACACCCATACCGAATGCAAAGCCTTGAAATTTTTGTGAGTCAATGCCGCAATTTTCAAGTACTCGAGGATTAACCATACCTGAGCCTAAGATTTCTAACCAATCGTCGCCTTCTCCAATTTTCAGTATACCATTACCAAATGAACAACCAATATCAACTTCTGCTGAAGGTTCGGTAAAAGGGAAATAAGACGGTCGAAAACGTACAGGTAGATTTTCTATACCAAAGAAAGTTCGGCACATTTCTATTAAACATCCTTTAAGGTGTCCCATATGTGTAGTTTCATCTATTACTAGGCCCTCAATTTGATGGAACATGGGGGAATGAGTTGCATCATGATCACAGCGATAGGTGCGACCAGGTACTATGATTCGAATAGGAGGCTCATGTTTTTGCATTGTGCGGATTTGCACAGGAGACGTATGCGTTCGGAGTACCATACGTTGCCCATCTTTTTCGGCATTAATATAAAACGTATCATGTTCTTGGCGAGCTGGGTGATCGATGGGAATATTAAGCGCAGTAAAGTTATACCAGTCTTCCTCAATATTTGGTCCTTCCGCTACAGAAAAACCCATTTCACCAAATATTGAGATTAGTTCGTCAGTAGTCTGACTAATTGGATGAATTGTTCCAAGTTCTTCGGGTCTGGTGGGTAGAGTTACATCTACCCTTTCTTTATGCAACCGCGCATTAAGACTGGTGGTTTCAAGTTCAACTTTTCTTATCTCGAGTAGATTTGTAATCTCTTGTTTTAAAATATTAAGGTTTTGGCCCATTGACTTGCGTTCTTCAGGCTTCATTTGCCCAAGGTTTTTCATAAGTGATGTGATCCGGCCCTTTTTTCCGAGAGCAGCAATACGCACTTCCTCTAAAACTTCTAAATTTTCCGCATCATTAATTAAGTTAGAGAATTCTGATTTTATGACAATTATGTTGTCTATCATTTAATCAACCTGAAAAATTTTCTATTAGCCTATAATACAAAAAAGTTGAAGTACCTAACAAGTCCCAAAATTCAAGCTATATTAATCATTTTAGGCGGCTTTTTTGAGTGCTGCCTGAGCCTGCTCTACTAAGCTTTTAAATGCCTCAGGTTCATTAATAGCTATATCTGATAATATTTTCCGGTCTAGATCAATGCCTGCTTCATTTAACCCATTCATGAATTGAGAATAATTGAGACCATGAAGACGTGCACCGGCGTTTATACGTTGTATCCATAATGAGCGAAAACTTCTTTTTTTTGTTCTACGATCGCGATAAGCGTACTGCAAACCTTTTTCTACACGTTGCTTTGCTATCCGAAAATTATTTTTTCCTCTACCTCTATAGCCCTTGGCCATTGCGAGTATTTTTTTGCGTCGTGTCCGACTTGCTACTTTTCCTTGCGCTCTTGACATTTTTATTTACCCCTATGGTAAGGCATGAACGATAATATTTTCTTTGCATCAGCATCAGCCATAATCATTGTCCCACGAGTGTTTCTTTTCATTTTTTGGGACCGTCTTCTGAGAAAATGTTGCTTGCACGCAGGATTGCCTCGAACTTTTCCAGATGCCGTTGTACTAAAGCGCTTTTTTGCACTTGATTTTGTCTTCAATTTTGGCATTTCGTTTTCCTTATTTTTTACAACCTTCTATTAAAAAGAGGATTATTGAGTTTTAAAATTTTAATGGCTAGGTATGCCAAGAATTAACTATTCCACCAGACCATTAAGAAAGTTCTGGTTTATAGCGACCTACATCAATAAAAGCAAGAGGCTCTGACTTGATTTGGCTTTATTGGAAATATAAATGCATTGTCATAAAAATTTCATATAATGTCTTACAGGGGTGTGATATACAAAAAAAATTATGGCCGTGAAAATAGCGATAAATGGTTTTGGAAGAATGGGTCGGCTGGGTCTGAGGGCGGGCTGGGGGTTGGAAGAGTTACACTTTAGTCATGTTAATGATCCAGCAGGTAATGCCATTCAGGCTGCTCATCTTTTAGAGTTTGACACTGTACATGGGACCTGGAAGCGTGAAATTTCAGGTCGCGATGGATCTATAAGAGTTCAGGGTCATGATATTACCTATTCTATGGAGGAAAATATCTCAGGCCTTGATTGGGAAGCGTTAGGTATAGATATTGTTCTTGAATGTTCTGGAAAATATAAAACTCTCGATGATCTTCAAGGCCACATTGATAATGGCGCTAAGAAAGTTATAGTCTCTGCTCCTGTAAAGTCCCCAAAAGCGTTAAACATAGTGATGGGAGTAAATGATCATTTATATAATCCATCTATTCACGAAATTATTACCGCAGCCTCATGCACAACTAATTGTCTTGCACCAATAGTAAAAGTAATTATTGAAAATTATGAATTAAGGCATGGTATTATTACCACAATTCATGATGTAACTAATACTCAGGTGATAGTAGATGGGTTTCATGAAGATTTAAGACGAGCGCGCTCAGGTATTAATTCACTGATACCAACAACTACGGGATCTGCCTCAGCTATTACACAAATATATCCCAAATTAGAGGGAAAGTTAAGCGGAGTTGCAATTAGGGTTCCATTGCTGAATGCCTCTCTTATAGATTGTGTATTTGAATTAGAAAGAGCCACAACTTCAGGCGAACTCAATGGTTACTTTGAGAGTGCATCTCAAGGTCATTTGAAAAACATACTCGGATATGAGGATCGGCCACTTGTTTCCAGTGATTTTATAAATGATCCCAGGTCATCAATTGTTGATGGTCCATCTACAATGATCGTTGATGGAACACAGGCCAAAGTCTTGGCTTGGTATGACAACGAATGGGGTTATATGAATAGATTAATAGAATTGGCTCAGAAAGTTGCAATCGAATTCTAGTTCACTTAAAAATTATATATTAGTTACCGGAGCTTATTGGGTTTTTACCTTAAGTGATGGTGCTTTGAGAATGCTGGTTTTGTTGCATTTTTATACACTAGGATATAATGCTCTTCAGATTGCCTTATTATTTTTATTCTATGAGTTGGCTGGGATTATCACGAACCTAGTGGGTGGCTGGATAGGCTCTAGATTTGGCCTTAAATTAACCTTAATAGTTGGTTTATGTCTGCAGGTTTTTGCCTTGTCTGCTCTTGCTGGTTTTGATCCCAGTTGGCCAGTTTGGCAGGCTGTGAGTTTCGTGATGACAATGCAAGCATTGTCTGGTGTTGCAAAAGACCTGACAAAAATGAGTTCTAAAAGTTTAGTTAAGTTGGTGGTTGCGGATGGGCAGCAGTCAAAATTATTTAAATGGGTTGCTATTTTAACGGGCTCAAAAAATGCCTTAAAGGGTTTGGGTTTTTTTCTTGGTGGCGGGCTATTATCTTGGGTTGGTTATACCTCGGCTCTTTATCTTATGGCTAGTTCAATCGCCGTTTCTCTTATTTTTGTTTTAATTACCGAGAATATGGGAAAAACAGCTAAAAAGATCAAATTTTCCGGTGTTTTCTCAAAAAAAGAAAGAATAAATATTCTGTCAGGGGCTCGATTTTTTCTTTTTGGGGCCAGAGATATTTGGTTTGTCGTTGGTTTACCTCTATTCTTGTCTATTAAATTAGATTGGGCACACTCAGAAATTGGGTTTTATATGGCTTGCTGGATTATTGGATATGGTTTGATCCAATCATTAGCCCCAAAATTCGTTGAGGGTAATGCTGAAACATCTCGTATGTGGCTAATTATTTTAATGATTATAACCTTGCTAATTACTCTAAGTCTCTATTGGGATTTTTACTCAGTTAATTTTGTCCTAGTTGGGTTGATATTTTTTGGTATTGCCTTTGCAGTTAATTCATCTATCCATTCCTATCTTATTCTTGATTATTCCGATAGGGACAAAATAGCAATGAATGTGGGTTTTTACTACATGTCTAACGCTGGAGGACGTTTTTTTGGGACGTTATTCTCAGGACTTTTGTTTCAACTTGGGGGTATTACATATTGCATGATTGGTAGTTTAATATTTCTCGCCTTATCGTATATTATTTCCTTGGCTCTAAATAAAAACATATAAAAATTTCAATGAAACTTTCAGTTTTTTTTTATAATATTATTTTGGTGAGAAAACCATTGTCATTTGTCGGCCCTCCATCTTCGGAAATTGTTCCACTTTTGCAACTGTCTCCATGTCCTTGCGCACTCTATCCAGTACCTTGCCGCCTAATTCTTGGTGGGCCATTTCTCTACCCCTAAAACGCAGTGTAACTTTTACCTTGTCGCCTTCTGCTATAAATTTATTCATGGCTCTTAACTTCACATGATAGTCATGGTCTTCTATTCCGGGGCGTATTTTGATCTCTTTTACAACAATAACATTTTGTTTCTTCTTAGCTTCATTTTTTTTCTTTTGAGCCTCATACTTAAATTTACCGTAATCCAGAATTTTACACACGGGTGGTTCAGCATTTGGTGAGATTGCTACCAAATCTAATCCAGCTTCAAGGGCACGTTCTATAGCTTCTTCTTTGGATACAACTCCTGCCATTTCTCCATCAGCCAAAACTAGCCTGACATTTTCTGAGTCTATACCTTCGTTAATAGCCGGCCCCTCCTTAGAAGGGGTAGCTTTTTGTGGTGGGCGTGCGATTCTTTTTTTCTCCTTTTAAATTTTACCAAATAACCAGGGATTTATAAACACAAGATTTATTAGAAATCCGCTTAGTGTTTGTGGCCCTAATACTCAAGCTCTTTATCACAAAGATTTGTTTTATAAACAACTTAAATCTCTGATCGTGGAAATTCTGATTCCATCTTCAGTGTAGCAACTGCTGATGTTAGCGCAAGAATTTCTTGATCTTTTCCACCAAGTCTTCGCATGGCCACAGTTTCTTCCTCAGCTTCGCGTTGACCAAGTACTATAATAACAGGAACTTTTGCTGCCGAATGCTCTCGAATTTTATAATTTATTTTTTCGTTTCTGAAATCTGCTGAAACAGCTAGCCCCTGGTTTTTTAATTGCGATAAGACCGTCTCTGCGTACGGTATTACTTCATCTGTAATTGTCGCTACAACGATTTGTAGTGGAGCTAACCAGAAAGGGAAGCGACCAGAATAATTTTCAATTAATATTCCAATAAAACGTTCAAAAGAGCCTAATATAGCTCTGTGTAACATTACTGGTCTGTGTTTTTTTCCATCTTCTCCTATAAACACAGCATCTAATCGCTCAGGAAGAACAAAATCAACTTGAAGTGTACCACATTGCCAGTCTCTACCAATTGCATCTCGTAAAACAAATTCAAGTTTAGGCCCATAAAATGCGCCTTCTCCAGGATTTAAGTCATATTTAAATCCAGCGGCATCCACCGCGTCAGTAAGCGCTTGTTCAGCTTTGTCCCAAGTATCGTTACTTCCCGCCCGTTTTTCTGGTCTATCTGAAAACTTAATAATAATGTCCTCGAAGCCAAAATCTTTATAAACACTCATTAGTAGATCACAAAAATCTTTTGTCTCTTCGGTAATTTGATCTTCCGTACAAAAAATATGGGCGTCGTCTTGGGTAAATGCTCTTACGCGCATTAATCCATGAAGAGAGCCAGAAGGCTCATTTCTATGGCACGAACCAAACTCAGCCATTCTTATTGGAAGGTCCCTGTAACTTTTGGTACCTTGTCTAAAAATCTGAACGTGGCAAGGACAATTCATTGGTTTTATAGCCAATGATTTATCTTCTGTTTCGGTAACAAACATCGCTTCTCTAAATTTATCCCAATGTCCGGAGTCTTCCCAAAGTGATTTATTGACTAATTGAGGTGTGTTTACCTCATGATATCCGGCTGCCTCCAGCCTATTTCGAATGTAATCTTGCACTGTTCGGTAAAGTTTCCACCCTTTCGAGTGCCAAAAGGCCGCTCCTGGTGCTTCTTCCTGAATATGGAATAGATCCATTTCTCGGCCTAAACGTCTATGATCTCTTTTTTCAGCTTCTTCAAGCATATTAAGATAATTCTTAAGCTGTTTTTTATCAGCCCAAGCAGTGCCGTAAATTCTTTGGAGCATTTCATTATTAGAGTCTCCCCGCCAATATGCACCAGCGAGTTTCATAAGTTTGAAATTTTTACCAAGTTTGCCGGTTGATGGTAAATGAGGACCCCTACAGAGATCTGTCCATTCACCCTGCTTATAAATTGTAACGTCCTCGTTATTTGGAATAGCTTCGATAAGTTCCGCTTTGTATATTTCACCCTTATTTTTAAAAAATTTAATAGCCTTATCGCGGTCCCAGACTTCACGAATAAATTTAAGATCGCGATCTACGATATCCATCATTTTTTTTTCAATAGTATCAAAATCATCGGTTGAGAATGGTTTTTCTCGAGCAAAATCATAGTAGAATCCATTTTGGATGGAGGGTCCTATCGTAACCTGTGTTTCGGGAAAAAGCTCCTGAACCGCCTGTGCCATTACGTGCGCTGCATCATGGCGCAGTAGGTCCAATGCATTATCGTCTTTTGCTGTTACAATTGATAAATTACAATCTTTTTCAATAACAAAAGATAGATCTTTCATTAAACCATCAACTCTAATAGCCAATGCAGCCTTCGCAAGGCCTGGGCCGATGTCTTTAGCCACAAAATCCCCGGTAACAGGTTTATCATATTGCCTTATGTGCCCATCTGGGAGTGTTAAATTTATCATTTACTTTTTAATAAAAAACCTTGATTAACGTTGCTTATAGTTAATAATTAAACGCGGAATGTAGTCGGTTATAACATCGTGTCAAGTTAGTTCATTTGATATTAAAACTCTAATAATTCTATAATCTCATTGGATGTTATATCTAGTAAATTGTTTTTTCTTACGATCGTAACATCTCTTCCACGTTGTCCACATAGTGCAGGGTCTGATGCGTTAGAAAAGATTACAATGGTCTTACATCCGGATAACGCAGCGATATGCATGGGACCAGAGTCATTGCCAATGGCCATTAAAGATTTGTTAAATAAGCAATATAAATCCAATAAGTTAGTTTGACCAGCCAATGATATACAATTTGAAGTATTCATAGCCAAGTCATTCAACATCATTTTTTCTTCTAAACTACCAATTAGAACAGTTTGTATTTTATTCTGCCCAATATGATTTATGATTTTTTGAAAATTCTCGCGCGGCCAGCGTTTTTCTTTTCGATGCATTGAACCACTCGGTGCTATTATTATAAACTTTTTTTCTAAATTGAATTTACTGGTGCTAACTTTAATCCAAGAAAAATCCGCTTTATATGGTTTGTTAATACCAGCGAACAATAATTGTTCCCTCTGACGTTCAATAGTGTGCATTAGATCTCGATTTATATTTTTGTGGGGGTGACTGCATCCTCTGGCAATTCCAGACCATTCAAGTTTATTTAGTTTTCTTTTTGATAATCTCATCAAATTAAAATAAAAACTAGTACGGTCCGAGGTTTGTAAATCATAAACGCGGGAAAAATTATTTTCTGCCAACCATTTTTTAATTTCTAGCCAGCCCTTAATTTCAAGCAAACCAGGTCTAGGATCTATCTTTATTTCATTAAACCATGGAGATTTTAGTGCAAAATCTCTATATGGAATTGTCGTTAGGAGAGTTATTTCCGATGTGCTATGGTGTTGTCTTATTGCCCCAAAGGGACCTGCAGCTTGCATAAAATCGCCAAGGGCGCCAAGTTTTATGACTAATATTCTATCCTTTAAACTCACGATAAAATTACATTCTTTGTTAATAATTCATTGTAAGTTTCTAGAGTTCGTAGGCACATTAATTCATTGGTATATTTTGAATTTACATGTGTTATTGCGTTCCGTGAAATAACCGAACGCTCTTGAGGGGCCATATTAAGACAAATTTTTATGGCATCAGCAAGGCTATTTGGATTATTTGGTTCAACGAGCCAACCAGTACGACCATGTAATATTGTCTCTTTTGATCCTCCATGATCTGTTGCCACGACCATACGACCCATAGCTTGTCCTTCTACTGCGACCCTACCAAATGCCTCGGGCTCGGTGGATGCTGAAACCACGACGTCGGTTAGCATGTAAGCTGCTGGCATATCATCACAATGCCCAATTATGTTAACAGTATTTTCTAATTTAAGCTTTTTTATTTCCATCTCCAATTCATTCTTATATCTGACACGCCCTTGATCTGAACCCACAATTAAAACGTGAATTTGGCTTAAATCCAATTTATTTATGGCCCTGATGAAGTCAATTTGGCCTTTCCAACGAGTAAGCCGACCAGGGAGCATAACAATAAGTTTATCGTCAGGAAGTCTCCATTGTTTTGCTAGTTTAATTTTTCTCTCATGGCTTATATTCTGGATACTGAAATTTTCGGAGTCAAAGCCCCTGGGTATTATTCTTATTGCGGAATTATTTACACCGTATCGTTGTCTGATATGACCAGCAATAAAATGAGAGATGGCAATTACACGAACACCTTGTGTCATAATCTTATTGTATCGCCTTTTTATAAGATTGTTATATCCGCTATAAGTCCCGTGGAATGTTGTCACGAAGGGTGTATTGGTTTTCTTTGCTGCAAACCAGCCACTCCATGCCGGTGCGCGCGATCTAAGATGAATAATGTCAACTTTATTTTGCTTAATAATTTTGGCAAGTCTATCAATATTTTTCCAGATATTTATAGGATTTTTACTAGCCACATTCATTTTGATATGTTTAGAACCTGACCGAACGAGTTCATTAGTCATCGGGCCTCCTGACGAAACAACAATGGAACGGCCTCCACCATTAATAATTGCTTTTGCAACGTCAACGGTCCCACGCTCAACTCCACCAGCAACTAAATTTGGTAAAACTTGCATTATTGTTGCAGAGCTTGAATCTATTTTTCGCCTCATATCTTTATTAGCCTCTAATATCCTAACAGCATTGACTTTAACTAATTTTCTTTCACAATTTAACAACTCTTAAAATTAACCTAATCTTACTAATGGAGAATTAATGCCAACTACTTTTTCCGAAAACAACCGATTGCCTAAAAAATTAAAAACTTCTGATGAAAATTTTATTGCCTATCATTCAACTGACATCTCAGAATTGAATAATTTACCGGGTATTATTTTTATGACGGGTTATATGTCTAACATGGATGGCAGCAAAGCTCTAGCTATTGAGGAGTTTGCCCGAGAACGCGGCCAATCTTTCGTTCGATTTGACTATTTTGGACATGGCCAATCAAGTGGTAATTTTAGTGATGGCCATATTGGAATTTGGTTAGAAAATGCTATAAGCGTTTTGGATCAACTCAGTGAAGGCCCTCAGATTTTAGTAGGATCTTCAATGGGAGGTTGGCTTATGTTCTTAGCCGCGCTTGCGCGCCCCGAACGCGTTGCTGGTTTAGTCGGTCTGGCGGCTGCTCCGGATTTTACCGAGGAACTTTTATTAAAAGAATTAACTGAAGAACAGGTAGCAGAAATTAAAGTTAATGGTCAAGTAACTGTTTCAAGTGAATATGATGATGATTATATATTTACAAAAAAATTAATCGATGAGGGTCGTAAATATTTAATATTAAATGACAGAGTAGAAATTAATTGTCCAGTTCGCCTGTTACACGGGATTGAAGATGTATCTGTTCCTTGGGAATTCGCAATAAAAATACAAGAACAATTAATTTCAACTGATGTAGAAGTTATATTATTAAAAAATAGCGATCATAGACTGAGCAAGCCAAATAATTTAGTGAAACTAAGGTCTGTCTTGGATGAGTTCGTGAATTGCTTTTAATCCTTCCCTGAACGTTGGATACAATAACTTAATGCCTAGTTCTTTTTTAATCTTTTTATTGCTAACGCGTCGATTATCACTCCAAAAAGATTTTGCCATTTTAGACATCCCTAGGATGGCCTCATCAAATGGGATTTCCGTGGGGGGGGCGACGCCCAGCAATCTTGCCGCAAACCTATCTACCATCATGGGTTCCGCTGATTCATCATCGCATACGTTGTATATACTTCCAGGGTTGGGTTTTTGAATTGAAAAAATTACTGTTTGAGCAATATCTTCAACGTGAATACGCGAGAATTGGTGCCCTTTTTTCACCACGCTTTTATTCTTACCATTCTTGATGCGTTCGATAGCAGATCTACCAAGACCATAAATTCCTGGTAATCTAAAAATATGTGCATTTAGGTCTAACCATTCTTTCTCTGCTCTAATTCGACTGAGACTTCTCTGATGAGTTGGTTTGAGTTCAGCCGTTTCGGCAACCATTGCTCCGTCAGTGTTACCGTAAACTCCTGTGGTTGATAAGTAACCTATCCATTTATTAACACCATCCTTTGCTAAAAGGTTTTTGTAGTAATTGATTACTGGATCTTTATTTTCTCCTGGTGGAATTGATGATAAAATGGCATCAGCACTGGTTAGAGCTTCTTCAGCATCGTTGAACGGCACAGGTTTAATATTAATTTTTTTTAGGTACTCTGATTGATGTTTTTCTCGAACGGATCCAGAGAAGATCCACTTACCATAAACATTAGCATTTTTATCTAGGAAGTATTTTATACTTCTGGCTGTGTAACCGGGGCCAAAAAAAAATAGTTTATTTGGTTTACTTCTCATGATTATCCAATTTTACTTGATTGACTAGAAATCGGGGTCTGAGTAATGTTTCGGCGCTGGAAGACCCGGAATTGCATCCGATAAAATTTCTCTGAAGCTTGGACGAGATTTTATTCGTGCGTACCAATTTTTTGCTGAGGGGTGATCGACCCAAGGCACATCTCCTAAGTAATCTATACATGATAAATGTGCCGCAGCCGCTATATCAGCTAGTGAAATTGTATCGCCAGCCAGCCAAAATCTTCGATCAGTTAAAAAAGTGATGTAATTAAGGTGAGTGTGTATGTTAGTCTTTGCTGCTCTTATTTCTCTTGAGTCTGGTTCTCCAAGACCCAAAAAACGTTTCATAACTTTCTCATTTACCAGTTTACAGGTGACTTCTTCATCAAATTTTTTATCAAACCATGATACCAATCTTCGCACCTCTGCTCGGTCATATGGGTTTTCTCCTATTAGGCTAGTTTCAGGGTGCTGCTCTTCTAGATATTCACAAATTGCCATGGAGTCTGATAGAACAGTATTATCTTCTTCAATAAGGACAGGGACTTCTCCCGCGGGATTTAAGGCTAAGAAATCCCGCCTACGTTCCCAAGTTTGTTCTACCATCATGTTGAAAACTAGGCTTTTCTCTGCTAGCGTTAATCTCACTTTGCGCGAGTGTGGAGATAACCATAAATGATAAAGGGTTCTAGCCATATTCTTTTATTGTCTAGCTATAGGCATATCGCAACTAAAATTTGCAGATGCTCGTTACTATGAATAAACATGTATCAGCCTTTTAATAATTCAGTTTCTAGTATGTTTAATATAATAACGATTAATTAATCAAGAGTTCATATTTTATGACAATTTCACAACTAATTCTACTTTCCTTTATTCAAGGTGTTACAGAGTTTTTACCAATTTCATCATCCGGCCATTTAATCATTCTACCAAAGTTAGCAGGTTTTGAAGATCAAGGGCTAGTTATGGATGTAGCAGTGCACCTTGGGACCTTGCTGGCTGTAATAATTTATTTTTGGCGTGATATATATAGACTTTTATTTTCGGCAGTTAATGTGTTCTTAAATACAAATAGCCAAAGTAGGTTTAATTCCGATTTTTTACTTTTGATAAAATTGCTGGTATCTAGCTTACCTGTAATTTTTATGGGTTTGATATTCTCTAAATATTTTATAATTAATTTCCGTACGCTAGAGATTATTGGCTGGACAACTTTGATATTTGGAGTTTTGCTCTTTTTTTCAGATAAACTCAACATGACGATTTTAAGGATAAACCATATCTCATTTTCGGGGGCTATTTTTATTGGTCTCATGCAAGCTGTAGCTTTAATTCCTGGAACAAGCCGATCTGGCATTACTATGACAGCTGCCCGATTTTTAGGGGTTGAGAGGCAAGATGCAGCGCGTTTCTCAATGCTTTTAGCAATCCCGGCAATATTGGGTGCAGCATCTTTAAAAAGTTATGAAGTATATATCTCAGGAAAAAATTTTATGATGATTGAAGCAGTAATATTGGTCGTTTTATCATTTGTTTTTGCTTTATTTGCCATAACCTTTTTGATGGCTTGGCTACGACGAGCTAATTTTACCCCTTTTGTCATTTATAGAGTAGTTCTTGGCAGCCTCTTAATTTTTATAGCCTATAAAGCCCCTGAATTTAATTTTTGGAGTTATTTAGGGATATATTAGAATTATTCATTAAGAAGTTTCAAAGCTTTTCTATGCAAATCGTTGTCTCCAGCCGCTAGTACCCTGCCATCCGACCAAATGGATAATTTTTTTCCTGACCAATCGGAAATTTTGCCACCAGCGCCCTCTATTATTGGAACTAGTGCACAATAATCGTAAGGCTTGAGTGCTGCCTCACAAACAATGTCCGTATAGCCTGAGGCGAGTAAACCATAGGCATAACAATCTGCTCCATAAAGAGAAAATTTTACTCGCTCGGATAGTTTATCGAAGTCTCTTTTATTTTTGTCTGCAAACATTGACGGTGAGGTTGCATATAACCAAGCATTTTCTATGCTGGTGCAAGATCGAGAAGTTATTTTGAGATCGTTATGTGTAGATGCTAAACCTTTTGCACCAAACCAACGCTCTTTGAGTATAGGCTGATCAATGATACCTAAAATTGGTTTAGTTTTGTAACATAATGCAATCAATACTCCGAATGTAGGCTTACCGGTTATGAAAGCTTTTGTTCCGTCTATGGGATCCAGCACCCAAACGTAGTCTGAGTTCAAATTATGTGGTTTGAATTCTTCGCCGAGTATACCATGATCTGGAAATTCTGTTTGGATTTTAGATCGCATTGCTGTTTCTATTTCAAGGTCAGCAATCGTAACAGGACTGCTATCGAGTTTGTTTGAAAAGTCCTTTCGCATTCGAAAATATTTTTGAGCTATGGGCCTTGCGAGATCCGCTAAAGTTATTGCTGTTTTAATGTAAGAGGTTTCTAAGGTCACCCTTTTCACTTTAATCTATTTTGGCAATTCTACTGGATTTTCTGATAAGTTTCGCAAATAAAGAATTACTGCGGCACGATCATTTGGTTTTTTTAATCCAGCAAAAGACATTTTTGTTCCGGGTAAATAACTTTTAGGTTTTTTTAAAAATCCTTCCATGCTCGAAAAATCCCAAGTTCCTCCTACTTTTTTTAATGCTGAAGAATAATTATAGCCGATTGACTGTCCCTTGTTTTGTCCAATAATATTATACAAATTTGGCCCAACTTTATTTTTTCCGCCCTTAACAAAACTATGACAAGCCACACATTTTTTGGCAACTTTCTTGCCTTTATCTGGGCTCGCTGATGCCAACCGAACTGAGAGAGGAAGAACTGGTTCGGGGATCTTTTTGTTTTTCGCCGATTTAACGGGTACCGAAGGCTCTTGATTGTTTGATTGAATAGTTTTCACAGGTGGAATAAGGGAATTTCCAATATAATTGCTACCTACAATCAACCACGCAGCGGTGAGAAGGGCTGCAATAATATTATTTGTTTTCATGCTCCACATTAACTAGCGTCCTTTTATTCTATTTGACGAAACAAACTGTTTGTATTTATAAACTTTAAAAAAAAATAATCAAATACTCTAAATTATTAAAATAAGATATTTTTTTTTAAACCATATGGTAGAAGAATTCGTAATAACTAGATAGAAAAGTGATCTAAAAAATTACAGACGATGAATGAGGTAAATATGACTGAACGAAATCCCTTAATTGTGATCCCCTCACAAGTAGATGAGAATGGTATTCCAAAAAAGCAGCTTCTTGATATTCAGGGAAAACCAATGATAGTTCAATCCTGGAATAGAGCTGTTGAGGCAGGCTGTGGGAACGTTATTGTAGACTGCGTTGATGATGAGATTGCTGAAGTGGTTGGAGAGGCAGGCGCTTACACGTATCGCACCGATCCAGACCTGCATTTAAAAACCCACAATTATCGGACTGAATCCGGTGCAGATCGTGTTGCGGCGATGGTAAATAAATTTGATAGGTTTTATTGTCATGATATTATTATAAATTTACACGACGATTTACCAGCGATTGATCCAAAATATATTCGGGCATTATTATATCCTTTAGCGGATTATGAGGTGGCAATCGCAACCTTAGTTTGTCCGTTAAGTGTTGAGGACGAGAACAATGATAGTGTTGTTAAAGCCTCAGTAGAGTGGGAAGAGAATAGAAATGTTAGTTGGATAGCAGCGTCTAAAATTGGTAGAATAAAAAATCTCAGTAGAAATGTTAAAGAGTTGGGGGACGGCCCTTACTATTATCATATACCAATTTATGCTTACCAAAGACCACAACTTGATCACTTTGTTAGTCTTGAACCAACTGACAGTGAACTTAATGAGAGAATTGAGGGGAAAAGAGCGCTCGAGAATGGAATGCGTATGGACGTTGCGCTAATTGATCAGAAACCATTAGATGTTGATTGGGAGGAAGATGTAGAGCAAGCGCGCAAACTTCTAGATAAATCTCTCTAATTTTAGGCTTCGAGATGGACTTTTAACAATACACCGTTTATACGGTAAAAATGAACGCAAAAAATAGTCTTATCGCATTTCAGGGGGAGTTGGGCGCAAACGGAGATCTTGCTTGTAGAGCCGTTGCTAACGGAATGGAAACCCTGCCTTGCCATTCCTTTGAAGACACCTTTGCTGCAGTTAGAAATGGAGAGGCTGCAAAGGCTTTGATACCCATCGAAAATACAGTAGCGGGTCGGGTAGCAGACATTCATCATTTACTCCCTAACTCTGGTTTATTCATTGTCGGAGAACATTTTCAGAGAGTTGAACATCATCTTTTAGCAATAAAGGGAACAACCGTAGATCAGTTGTCGCATGTGCACAGTCACGTTCACGCTCTTAATCAATGCAGAAATACAATTAATACTTTAAAACTCGAGCCAGTTGTTCATGTCGATACAGCTGGTGCAGCAAAAGATATCGCTGAATCTGGAGATCCTTGCCATGCTGCAATAGCAAGTCAACTGGCTGGGCAGATTTATGGATTAGACTCTATTAGATCTAACATAGAAGATGCTCAACACAATACTACGCGATTTTTGCTTATGGCGCCAGAGTTGCTCTCGTTTCATCCCGAAGACCCAAATCTAATAACGAGTTTTATCTTCAGGGTACGCAATGTTCCGGCAGCCTTATATAAGGCGTTAGGAGGTTTTGCATCTAACGGCGTCAACATGTTAAAGCTAGAGAGTTATCTGTTTGGAGGTGGCTTTGTGGCTGCCCAATTTTATGTTGAAGTCGAGGGACATCCTGATAGTAAACGTTTGTCACTTGCGTTAGAGGAACTCTCATTTTTTACTCATGAGGTCCGAACACTTGGCGTATATCAGCGTAATTCTGCTCGCGATAGCCTTGGTGAGAATGGTTCATAAATCAATAACTATGTTACCAATAGAAAACAAAGCTAAATTTCGTGAGACTAATCATAGTATGGTTCTAGAGAGTCAATGTGATGAATTAGGACACATGAATATTCAATACTATTTTGCCACGCTTAGTGACTCGATGTTTAATTTTATGTCTATTGTTGGGGTGCCCACATCAGAAATTTCTATTAGAAAAACAAGTTTTGTTTTATTCAAACAAGACTCAGAATTCATTGAGGAATTAACCCAAGGTGTTCAATATCGCGTGGGTACTTCGCTGGAGCAGATTGGTGGAAAATCTTTAATATTACAGCACCGTTTTTTAAATACAGAAAAAAACTCGATAAGTTTTAAAGCCCGATTTGTTTGCGTATTTCTGGATTTAGAAAAACGCAAAGGAGTTGCAATACCAGAGTGGTTAAAGACCTCGATAAAAGAGGAGTTTCCAATCTACATTGATAACAAAGAGTTTATGTTAATTTAATATATTTTAGAATTTCTCCAACCATGTATCAATCAGCCACCTTGAAATTGAGAGTTTTGGAGGCGGGAGCATATTATCTGAGTTGCTCATTTCTAATACTTCTTGTCGGGAAAACCATCTTGCTTCCTCTAATTCTCCATCATGACATATTATTTCGGTAGAGGTGGCTTGCGCTGTAAAGCCCAACATAATTGATGCTGGAAAAGGCCAGGGTTGAGAAGCCTGATATTTTACGTTTTCAACTCTTATATTGGTTTCTTCAAATACTTCACGGGATACGGCTTGTTCTAACGTTTCGCCTGGCTCAACAAAACCAGCTATTGTTGAAAACCTTAAGCCTTGAAATTTTTTATTATGCCCCAAAAGGCACTTGTCGTCAGTTGGGTGTGTTACTAACATTATTACAGCTGGATCGGTTCGCGGAAAAATTGATTTTGAACAAGTTTCACTGATGCATTTACGTTCGTGCCCGCCATTTATTGATTTAGTTTTACTTCCACACTGCCCACAAAACTGATTATTTTGACCCCAATAAACAAGCGCTCTAGCATATGCTAAGTATCCTGCTTCCAAATAGTCTATGCTAGTTGCAAGTAATCTAAGGTCAGCAAAAACTGATCTTTTTGGTAGCCCCATTGAATATGGATCTTCACAATTATTAATATCCGCGGCAAAATAAATATTATTTTGGACCAAGCCTAAGAAAACTATATCTCGAGCTTCGTTGCATATGTTTTGTGCAGTGGCTCCAGAAAGTATAATAGGTGAAGGTGTTTCTTTATTATTTTCTTGGAACAAATTCTTATCTTGCCAAACGGGTATAACGCGTGTGTTTGTATTTTTTAAATTCGATGTTAACCACATTTTATCTTTTCTAAAATGGGGAGCCCGATCTAATATAATATTTTCATGATAAAATCTAAATGACATCTTATTATGTATGCATAGATCGTTAGCGTAATCAATCATTTGGAAAATAAAACCAATATTAATAGAATTATTAAAAAATAATTCATTTTTCGAAGACCTTAGTACTTGCCACACTACCCCTATTATCTGTTATACTTTGCATGGGAGATCGACGGTGGACAAATTACTCGCCAACCCGGTCAGATCTGGAAAGAAGCAGCCGTAACGAGATTTAATTTGGGTCGTTTGTTTGGTCTCCCATCTATTTTCTTGTAAGTATATTTGACTTGTAATGACAAAATCTGAGATGGATCAAAATATAAAACTTGCCGGCTACAAAGTGCTTGCCCGTAAATATCGTCCAGTAAACTTTGCTTCACTCATTGGGCAAGAGCCTATGGTGAGAACTTTAAAAAATGCTTTCTATTCTGATAGAGTGGCACATGCTTTTATACTCACGGGTGTTCGTGGTGTGGGTAAGACTACTACGGCTAGAATTATTGCGCGGTCGCTTAATTGTGTGGGTAGTAACAAAGAAATTTCTAGCAAATTTGATCCTTGTGGGAACTGCGATTTTTGTAGAACAATCATAGAAGGTAGTTGCATTGATGTAGTTGAGATGGATGCTGCTAGTAGAACAGGTGTAGATGATATAAGGGAACTAATTGAGAGTGTCCGTTACAAACCAGTATCCGCGAAGTATAAGGTGTATATTATTGATGAAGTGCATATGTTATCTCGAAACGCTTTCAATGCATTACTTAAAACTTTAGAAGAGCCTCCCTCGCACGTTAAATTTATATTCGCAACTACTGAAATTCGAAAAGTACCGGTTACGGTTTTATCTCGTTGCCAGAGATTTGACCTACGCCGAATAGAAACTGAAGTTTTAGCCCGTAATTTAAGACAAATTTCTGATCTTGAGGGGCTGAGAATAACTGATGAGGCTATTAATTTGATAGCTCGGGCTGCAGATGGTTCTGTAAGAGATGGTCAAAGCTTGCTTGATCAAGTTGTATCATTAGGACTTGAGCATGGAAATGAGGTAGTAGAAGAAGATATTCGAGACATATTAGGCCTAGCCGATAGAAAGCGAATATTTGAGTTATTTGAGCAAGTAATGAAGGGTCAAATTTCTTCTGCTCTAAAAATTTTAGCTGATGAGTATAAGAACGGTACCGAACCAAATATACTAGTTAAAGATTTGCTTGAAATTGTGCATTGGTTTACCAAAGTTAAAGTATGCCCCGAGCTTCTTAATAACTCTGAGGTCTCTGAAATAGATTTAGCTCAAGGTAGAATTTTTTCAACAGAACTATCAATGGCAACTCTAACCAGAGCATGGCAATTATTATTAAAAGGGCTCAATGAAGTCGTGCTAGCTCCCTCACCAATTAATGCGACGGAAATGCTTTTGATTCGATTAGCTTACTTGTCTAGTTTACCTACCCCAGCTGATTTAGTAAAAAAATTGAATGATAATGAGGAGCTTTTAGAAACGGTTACTAAGCCAAATTTTTCAGATGCGATGGCTACTACAACCAATGATAGTTCATCAAACGAATCACTAAAATTATTAAAGTTTTCGCAACAGAAATTAGATCCCCAAGTCGAGAATTCTTATGATCCCCATAAGAGTGGCCTTGCAGATCCCAATACTTTTGAAGATGTTCTTAAACTTGCCAACGCTAAAAATGAACGAATACTTTTTTCTAATTTAATTACCAACGTTCATTTGGTTCGATTTGAGCCTGGCAACATAGTATTCCATCCAGGGGAAAATGCACCACCGGAATTAAGTCAGGATTTAGCTAATTTTTTGAATAATGAGACTGGTCGTCGCTGGATTGTAACATTATCTATGGATGAGGTGGGTGAGCCAACATATCAGCAGAGCCAATTAACTGAGAGATCTCTGCAAATTGAAGAGGCTGCTAAGAGGCCATTTATAAAATCAGTGCTTGAGCTTTTCCCGGGAGCAAAAATATCTGCAGTTAAACAAACAAATAAGGATAGTAAAAGTGCTAGCTCTTAGGCTTAATATATATATATTAACGGTAAATAGAATAAAAGTTAAGGAGAATTAGAGGTAATGAAAAATATCGGTCAAATGATGAAACAGGCTCAGGAAATGCAGAGCAAGATGACTGATATACAGGATAAACTCTCTGATTTGGAGATTGAAGGTTCATCGGGAGCGGGTTTGATAAAAGTTATATTATCTGGCAAAAATGATGTTAGAAAAATAAAAATAGATACTTCTTTGATAAATCCGAAAGAACCTGATGTCTTAGAAGATTTGCTTATAGCAGCTTTTAATGACGCAAAATCAAAAGTAGAGAATGAAGTTAATAGCAGAATGTCAGAGGTTACTGGAGGTTTGCAATTGCCTCCAGGTTTTAAATTACCTTTTTAAAAATATTATTTTGATTTTAATCATGTGAGCAGTCCGTAATATGAGAATCACTTCATTTAATGATTTCTAAAAACTTAGAATTGTTTATTCAGATGTTATCTAAACTTCCTGGCTTTGGTCCGAGGTCAGCTAGGCGGGCTGCATTGCACTTAATTAAAAATAAAGAAACGCTATTTATCCCACTCATTAATGCTATGGAAAAAACCGCTGGTTCTATTACAATTTGTTCCTCTTGTGGCAATTACGATACGTCTCATATTTGTTCAATTTGTTCGGATAGTGAGCGTGAACAATCAATTATCTGCGTTGTTGAAGAAGTAGCTGACTTATGGGCTCTTGAGAGAACTTCAATTTTTAAGGGAAATTACCATGTATTGGGCGGCGTATTGTCTCCTTTAGATGGGATTGGACCAGACGACTTGCGAATTGATGGTTTAATATCACGGGTGAGAACAGCAAATGTTGAAGAGTTAATTCTTGCGACTAGCGCTACAGTAGATGGCAAAACGACGTCGCATTATATTGCTGACAGACTCCAAAATGAGGATATAAAAATTAGTTTATTGGCTCATGGAATTCCGGTTGGAGGAGAGCTTGATTATCTAGATGATGGAACAATAGGTGCTGCTTTAAAAGATCGTAGAAAAATAGATATGTGAAAAATGCAATATTTGTCTAAATGAGATATTAGTAATTTTTTATACTATTTCTTTAGGGCTCGGGGATGAGAGGCTTTGTAAACCTCCATCATTCTTTCCTGATTCACCGCAGTATAACGTTGCGTAGTAGATAATGATTCGTGCCCCAATAATTCTTGGATCGTACGCAGGTCGCCCCCGCCCGCCAGTAAATGAGTTGCAAAACTATGCCGCAGTGCATGAGGTGTAGCGGTTTTGGGTAAATTCAAAATTAGCCGCAGTTTTCTAACTTGTCGTTGCACAACTCCTGCATTTAATCGTTTACCATGCGCTCCAATAAATAGAGCTCGTTGGTTTTTTAAGGTAATAGGGCAGAGATTACGATAAATTTTTATTTTTTGAGATATTATTGGCAGAAGAGGGATAATCCTTTGTTTGTTATTCTTACCGTTAATTAAAATTATATTTTCTTCTGGCAAATCTAGTATATTTAAATTTAGCGCCTCACTTATTCTTAGACCGCAACCGTATAATAGCGTAAGAATTGCCATGTCACGAGCTGCAATCCATTTAGTTTTATGCAATCTACCTATAATGTCGATTGCTTCTTTTGCCTCTTCGGGAGCAAGAGGTTTGGGCAAGTTAATGGGTAGTTTAGGCGTTCTGATTAATTTTATTGCAGAATTGTGGACGATATTTTTGCGATCCAAATAGGCAAAAAAACCCCTTAGCGTTGATGCTAGTCTCGCTAGTGAAGCGCGCGAAATTCCATCATTATTACGTTTAGCTAGATACCCTCTAAAGTCTCTGGTGGTTATATCACTTAGGTCAACAACATTTGGCGCAAAACCAATATGTTGAGACAAGTACAAAAAAAAATTTGATAAGTCACGACTGTATGCGTCGACTGTGTGGGAAGAATATTTTTTTTCGACAGTAAACCATTTTTGCCACTCTTGAATAATTTGGGATAATTGAGGCCCGGTGACAAATACTATATCTTTTTTCTTTTTTCTTTTTTCTTTAACCATCTATCTAGTATTAACTCGAGCGCACGCGTTGCAAAGTTTAACAGCTCGGTTCCTTGTTCTTCGTGAAACGCGCCAGCTGTCCGAGAACCTAAAGCCAAGAAACCAGTATAAATTTTCTTACTAAATTGTAAACGACCATAAGCCGTTGATTTTATCGTGTTCGATAGTTCACCAAATACTTGTTCATCCCTCTTGGAGTTTTCAATTAATTTGGTTTTAGTATTTGTATCGCCTATAATGTGATTTACGTAACCTTGAGTTATCCATTTGATGCTTGTTCCATCTAATAATTCTAAATTTTTATTCTTTTCTATGCATAACGAAACCGCATCTAAATCTAAAATTATTGGAAGTTCATCGGAAATCATATTTACAAAACTCTCTAAACTTTTAGCTTCAAGCATTGCAATTACTGCCGCATGAGTCCTAGTTTGAATCATCATATTAGAACGGGTAGTGGAAATAAGAAGGTCTGTTGCATTTTTTAGGTTTGTTGACTTGGTTCTGATTCGGTCTAGCATTAAAGTCTGCATATCTACGATATTACCGCCTTCAATTTCTTGCCATCGAGGTGGTGTTTTTAAAACTTCCAAAAGCTCTGGATTTTCAATTAAAAACTCTGGATTTTTTTGAAGATATTCAAGAACGCTCGATGCTTCTGGAAGTTTAACTAATTCATTTTTTTTCATAGGTTTAGCTTTTCTCATTGGCTATATTAAGTCAAAGAATACTTTGGCCACTTTTTTTCCAATCTTTTAAGAATGCATCCAAGCCTTTATCCGTCAATGGATGATTGTAAAGCTGTCTTAGTGTTTGGCCTGGAATAGTTACAATATCGGCCCCCAATCTGCCCGCCTCAGTTACATGTTTTGATGACCTGACGGAAGCCACTAGCACCTCTGTTTTTATCATAGGGTAGTTGGAATATATTTCACAAATATCTGAAATTAGGTCCATGCCATCTAATGATATATCATCTAATCTTCCAACAAAAGGGGAAATAAAGGTTGCTCCAGCTTTGGCGGCAAGAATTGCCTGCGATGATGAAAAACATAAGGTTACGTTTACCATTATTTTTTTATCTGTGAGGATTTTGCATGCTTTTAATCCATCAAATGTAAGGGGAACCTTGACAGCAACATTTGCGCCGAGGCTCGATAGCTTTTCTCCCTCTCTAATCATTGTTTCATAGTCAGTCGCTGTTACTTCAGCACTTACTGGCCCAGAAACTATCGAACAAATTTTCTCAATTACTGTAAGGAAATTGCGGCCTGTGTTAGTTATTAACGAAGGATTTGTGGTCACCCCGTCAATCATCCCAGTATCCGAAAGATTTTGAATTTCTTCAACATCCGCGCTATCAATAAAGAATTTCATGACTCTTTTACTACCTCTCTAATTTTACTATTTTGTTCTCTTGTGATTTCCAGTTAGAGTGTAGCCTATGATAAAGAAAAGCGCTACCATAGTTGATCAAAGAAGTGTGAGAAAATATGCAAATGTTCTTCTTCCTTTGCCACTCAGTGAGACTTATACTTATTCGATACCTGATCATTTAGATATATGTAATTCAATAAACCCCGGAGACTTTGTCCGGGTTCCTTTTGGCCATCGAGAGATTATTGGTGTTGTTTGGGATAGTCCAAATAAATTTAGAAAATTAGATCGAATCAAACCTGTATTAGAACGGTTGGATGTTCCTCGAATGCCTGAAACAACAATAAGATTCGTTAAGTGGGTCTCAAATTACAATATGGTGGCGCTTGGTTTGATTCTCAAAATGACCATGAATGTGCCTGGTTTATTCAAACAAACTCGTGAGCAATCTATTTATTTTATATCGGATCCCATGGTTGATTATAAAAAAACGACTGCTAGATCTCGAGTTTTAAATTTGTTTAAAACAAACTCTTATTTGTCTAGATCGTCTATACGACAGGAAGCTCAGGTATCGTCGTCTGTTCTAACTGGAATGTTAGAATTAGGAGTTCTATCAGAAAAGAGAGTGCCGCAAACCAGAGAGTTTCAGGAACCCGACTGGCGAAAGAAAGGCCCAAAACTCTCCACAGAACAATCATTAATAGCAAGAAATCTAGAAAAAAAAATAATTGAAGGTGAATTTTTTGTTGGGCTAATTGAGGGTGTTCCAGGTTCGGGAAAAACGGAGGTTTACCTCGAGGCTATTTGTGAAGCTTTGAAAAGGGGTAAGCAAGCACTTGTTCTGTTACCGGAAATTACTTTAAGCGCACAGTGGCTTCGTCGATTTGAAAAGAGATTTGGGTGTGCTCCTGCTCTGTGGCATTCAGAGGTAAGCCCCGCAAATCGTCGCAAAACATGGCAGGCTGTGGCGCGCGGGGAAGCCAAAGTAATTGTGGGAGCGCGCTCGGCCCTGTTTTTGCCATTTCAGTCTATAGGAGTCATTGTTATCGATGAGGAGCACGATCAATCGTTTAAACAAGAAGAAAGTGTTATTTACAACGCTAGGGACATGGCTGTAGTACGTTCGAGAATTGAGAAAATACCTATTTTCCTAGTTTCTGCAACACCATCATTAGAAACCTTGCATAACGCCAACAGAGGAAAATATTCCAAATATTGTTTATCTCAAAGATATGCTGGGGCTAAGTTACCCTATATTGAGATTCTAGATATGCGAAAAAGCAAGCCAGAGCGTGGCAAATGGATATCTCCAGAAATAATAGAGGCCCTTAGACACACTTTCAAATCAGGTGAACAAGGCCTTTTATATCTCAATCGACGTGGATACGCTCCCCTAACTCTTTGTCAAGATTGTGGGCATCGATTTCAATGCGTTAAATGTACAGCTTGGTTAGTAGAACATCGTTTTATAGGCCAATTGCAATGCCATCATTGTGGTTATTATACACCAATGCCTAAGGAATGTCCAAACTGTAAATCAGTTGATAGGCTTCATGCTTGTGGTCCCGGTGTTGAGAGATTGGCGGAAGAAGTTCGTGAAATATTTCCAGATATTAGGATGCAAGTAGCCGTTAGTGATAATCTCAATTCAGTTGGACAAGCTGGTGCTCTAGTGAAAAAAATTGAAAAGCGAGAAGTAGATTTGATAGTTGGCACTCAGATAATAGCGAAAGGGTATCACTTTCCTTTTCTCACGCTTGTCGGTGTAATAGATGCAGATATTGGACTTGCTGGGGGAGATATAAGAGCTTTAGAGCGTACATATCAGTTACTGTATCAGGTAGCTGGCCGAGCCGGAAGAGCGAGCCGATTTGGTAAGGTTATGCTCCAAACATTTAATCCAGAGAATATGGTTATGCAAGCTTTGAAGAATGGTGATCATGAGAGTTTTGTGCAAAAAATGATAGAGGATAGAGAAGCTCATAGTATGCCACCTTTTGGACGACTAGCCGGTATTATTTTGTCTGGCAATGATGAAAAACTCGTAAAAGAGGCCTCTAATATTTTGGCCCGTACCGCACCGATGGCTTCTGGGATAATGACACTGGGGCCTGCTCCAGCACCTTTGGCTTTGCTCAGAGGTAAATACCGTATTCGCTTTCTAGTAAAATCTCAGAGAGATATTAATATACAGGATGAAATAAAAAAATGGTTAAAGAAGACATCCATTCCCCAAAAGGTTCGTGTTCAAGTTGATATTGACCCTTACAGCTTTATGTAGCTAGATTTTAAGCTCTGTTAACTAATGAGTTATAACGAAATAAATTGACCTTTTATGTATCAATTTTGGCGTCTTGCGGACTCTGAGCGAGTATGGTAGACAAAGCGCGATTCAATTATTTGGAACCTTAAAAGTCTGATAATTTTTATGATTTGTTTAGGTAAATTTCACTTAATTCTGAGGATATTTTATTCGTGTCAGATGATATAAAAAGCAATATGAACGTGTCGGGATTATCTGGAAGATACGCAAAGGCTCTTTATGATTTGGCTGAGAGTGGTACCTCGATAAATGAGGTTGAAAAAGACTTAATTGAAATTAATGAAATAATTGAGGATAGTTCTGATCTAAAGCAGTTAATTGTGTCGCCGATACTCTCCAGAACTGAGCAAATGAAGGCTATGAAACGGATTTTAACTAAGATGAAGGTTAGCCAGTTAACTCAACAATTTGTTGGTGTACTATCAACTAATCGGCGTCTTAGTATTTTAAAGCAGATTATTTCAGATTTCCTGCAGATGCTATCGAGTATAAGGGGTGAAATGACCGCATATGTTTCTTCGGCAAAACCGCTTACGGAGGAACAAAAGTCTCATTTAATTAAAGTTTTGGAGGGTTTGGTTGATGGTAAAGTTTACTTGAATTTAGATGTGAATCCTGATCTTTTGGGAGGATTAGTGGTAAAGATAGGGTCAAAAATGGTAGATTCCTCAATTCAAACTAAATTGCAACATTTACAACTCGCTATGAGAGGTGTGGGATAATGGAAATCCGCGCAGCGGAAATATCCGCTATATTAAAAGAAGAAATTAAAAATTTTGGAAGTGAAGCCGAGGTCGCTGAAGTAGGACAGGTACTTTCAGTGGGTGATGGAATTGCTCGGGTTCACGGATTGGATAAAGTTCAAGCTGGAGAGATGGTGGAGTTTCCCGGGAATATTAGGGGAATGACACTTAATTTAGAGGAAGATAATGTTGGAGTTGTCATCTTTGGTGATGATCGGACTATAAAAGAGGGGGATATTGTAAAAAGAACGGGCGATATTGTTGATGTGCCGATTGGAAAGGGTCTACTTGGTCGTGTTGTTGACGCCCTTGGGAATCCTATTGATGGTAAGGGTAGCATTGAGGCTACAGAAAGGGGACTTATTGAAGTTAAAGCTCCTGGCATTATACCTCGTAAGTCGGTACATGAGCCAATGCAAACGGGTTTAAAAGCGATTGATAGTTTGATACCTGTTGGACGAGGTCAACGTGAGTTAATTATTGGGGATCGACAGACTGGTAAGACTGCAATAATTATTGATACTATTTTAAATCAAAAGAAAGCGAATGATGCTGCAAAAAATGACTCTGAAAAACTCTATTGCGTTTATGTGGCTGTCGGACAAAAGAGGTCTTCAGTTGCACAACTAGTTAAAGTATTAGAAGAGTACGGTGCTATGGAGTATTCAATTATCGTCACCGCGACTGCGTCTGAATCTGCTCCTATGCAGTTTCTAGCTCCTTATACCGGTTGCACCATGGGAGAGTTTTTTCGAGATAATGGTATGCATGCAGTGATTTTTTATGACGATTTAACAAAGCAAGCGGTCTCTTACCGTCAAATGTCCCTATTGTTGCGTAGGCCACCAGGTCGGGAAGCCTATCCAGGGGATGTATTTTATCTTCATTCTCGCTTATTGGAACGATCAGCTAAAATGAATGACGAACAAGGTGCTGGTTCATTGACAGCTCTTCCAGTAATTGAGACACAAGGTAATGACGTTTCAGCCTACATTCCAACCAATGTGATTTCAATTACGGACGGTCAGATCTTTTTGGAAACCGATTTATTTTACAAAGGTATACGCCCGGCAGTGAATGTGGGACTTTCGGTCTCACGGGTTGGGTCAGCCGCCCAAGTTAAGGCTATGAAGCAGGTGGCTGGTTCTATAAAACTTGAGCTTGCCCAATATAGAGAGATGGAGGCTTTTGCACAATTTGCTTCAGATTTGGATGCCTCAACCCAGCAACTTTTGGCACGTGGAGCGCGATTGACCGAGGTTCTTAAGCAAGGACAATTTACTCCTTATTCAATGGAGGAGCAGGTGGTGTCGCTATTCTCTGGAGTTGAGGGCTTTCTTGATAACATTGAAATTAACGAGGTGGTTCGTTTTGAACAGTCATTAATGGCAAGCATTAGAGAAAAAGGTGCCGATATTTTGTCAATAATTAGAGATGAAAAGGCAATTTCAGATGATACTAATGGAAAATTAAAACAGTTCATAAGTGATTTTGCAGAATCGTTTAGTTAGTGTAGGGGTATATCTTAAAATTCTATAATGGCTAATCTCAAAGAACTTAAAAATCGCATTACAAGTGTCAAATCGACGCAGAAAATAACTTCGGCGATGAAAATGGTTGCGGCTTCGCGTCTAAAACGAGCCCAAGATGCGGCTGAGGTTGCTAGGCCATATGCGGAGAAAATGACTGAAATAATGAGTTCTGTTTTAGACAGAATAGAGTCGCTTGATGTTGCTAGTAAATTATTGATTGGCACTGGTTCAGATAGTATCCATCTAATTATAGTAGTAACATCTGACCGGGGCCTCTGTGGTGGTTTTAACTCAAGTATTTCCCGAGAGTCTCGTAAACTTATTCGATCCCTGGAGGCTGATGGCAAGAAGATAAAAATACTTTGCATTGGAAAGAAGGGTAGAGACCAGTTAAAAATGGAATTTGAGAAAAACATCATTGATTGCTACGAGGGTATAGGAAAGACAGGAGTTGACTTCAGCGAAGCGCAGACGATTGCTGGTAAACTTATCGAAATGTTTGATGAGGGTTCCTTTGACGAGTGCACCTTGATATATAATCGTTTTATATCAGTAATTTCCCAAGAAGTAACAGTGACAAAGATAATTCCCGTGCAGTCGCCTGAAAAAGTTAGTAAAGCTGAGATTACAAACGACGGTGCAAATTTAATTTCAGCAGGGTATGAATATGAACCAACTGAAGAAGAAATACTCGATGAACTTCTACCACAGAATCTATGTGTGAGAGTTTTCAGCGCACTTTTGGAGAGCTCTGCTTCGGAGCATGGCGCCCGGATGTCGGCAATGGATAACGCAACACGCAATGCAGGCGAAATGATTGATGACTTATCAATGATCTATAACAGATCTAGACAAGCAAAAATTACTAGTGAATTAATTGAAATAATCTCAGGTGCTGAAGCACTTTAATATAGTAGGAGTTTTAATAAATGGCTCAGAATATAGGAAAAATATCTCAAATAATGGGTGCAGTGGTCGATGTAAAATTTGATGGCGAGTTGCCAAAGATTCTCAATGCCCTTGAGGTTGATAATAGGGGTGAGAGGCTAATCCTTGAAGTTGCCCAACATCTCGGGGAATCCCAGGTTCGCACAATTGCTATGGATACTACAGATGGTTTGGTAAGGGGCGTTGATGTAGCTGACACGGGTGCCCCGATTTCTATGCCTGTAGGCCCAGGGACGTTGGGTCGCATTTTAAATGTGGTTGGAGAACCAGTAGATGAACGTGGGCCTGTTGACTATGAAAAAACTTCTCCAATCCATAAATCGGCACCCGAGTTTATTGAGCAGTCAACCGAAACTGAAGTTTTAGTGACGGGAATTAAAGTTGTAGATTTAATCGAACCATATCCAAAAGGTGGAAAAATTGGTCTTTTTGGTGGAGCTGGTGTAGGCAAGACCGTTATAATTATGGAACTTATCAATAATATAGCGAAGGGCCATGGAGGCTATTCAGTTTTTGCTGGGGTTGGAGAACGTACTCGTGAGGGTAATGATTTATATCATGAAATGATGGAATCGGGCGTTATACAAGTTGATGGCCCGGGCTCTAAAGCCGCTCTGGTTTATGGTCAAATGAATGAGCCTCCGGGAGCTAGGGCGCGTGTTGCTCTTTCCGGATTGACTTTGGCAGAATATTTCCGCGATGAAGAAGGACAAGATGTCTTATTCTTCGTAGATAATATTTTTAGATTTACGCAAGCCGGTTCAGAAGTTTCGGCTCTTTTAGGCCGAATTCCATCTGCTGTTGGTTATCAGCCAACGTTAGCCACAGACATGGGGGCTATGCAGGAGAGAATTACTTCAACGCACAAGGGTTCAATTACTTCAGTTCAGGCAATTTATGTTCCAGCTGATGATCTGACCGACCCTGCACCAGCGACATCTTTCGCCCATTTGGACGCAACAACAGTTTTGTCACGTCAAATTGCTGAGTTGGGTATTTATCCAGCAGTTGATCCTCTAGACTCAACCTCGCGAATTCTAGATGCAGCTATTGTCGGTGATGAACACTATAATATTGCACGAGAGGTTCAACGAGTGCTTCAAACATATAAAAATCTGCAAGACATTATTGCAATCCTGGGTATGGATGAACTCTCAGAGGAAGATAAACAAACAGTTGCGCGTGCCCGTAAAATTCAAAGATTTCTTAGTCAACCTTTTCACGTTGCAGAGATATTCACTGGAACTCCGGGCGTTTTTGTTTCCTTAGAGGACACAATAAAAGGTTTTAAGGGAATTGTTGCTGGTGAATATGATCATCTGCCGGAGGCAGCATTTTATATGGTTGGGACGATAGAAGAAGCTGTTGAAAAAGCCGCTAAAATGGCTCAGGAAGCCGCCTAAACATGTCAGACGTCAAGATGAACAAGGTTTCGTTCGAGCTTGTTACTCCAACATCTTTAGCTGTCTCTGAAGATGTTGACATGGTAGTCGTCCCTGGTGTTGATGGAGATTTTGGGGTACTCCGAGGTCACACTCCTATACTTACGACAGTCAGACCCGGTTGTATTAAAATGTACCAAGGTGGGAAAGTTGTTAAAACCTTTTTCATTGAAGGAGGAATAGCAGAGGCTAACTCAACAAAGTGCACTGTTCTAGCTGAATACATACATAATTTGGAAGATATTACCCAACAAGATGCTGAGTGGCGGTTATCAAAAGCAAAAGAAAATTATGAGGGGAATTCTAATACTGGAGCAAAAAAAGAGCTTGAAATAGCCAGAGCATTGTTAGGATCACTTAACTTCGAGGCAAGCAAGCACTAAGGCAAACTCTCTAATTTTAAAAATATTAGATAAAACCCATAAAAAAAAACCTATTTATTTTAATAATTACCATATATTTTGTAATACTTTAGTTAGTTTATTGAGTTACTAGTCTAATCGAGGTGGCTAAACTAATTAAACTAATTTTTCTCTGATACTTATTCCTCAACCCAATTCTAAGGTTAAATAAATTTAAGGCTAAAATTATTTTTGGTTATAAGACCTAACATTTCATATGCTTGAGATTTATAATACTTTAGTAAATTATTAATCTGGAAATCTAATTTTTTATTTTAGAGAAACATAATATTATGTCGGAACTAATTATCCCTAAACCCAATAATAGAACGCAACTGACCATGTCTGATGGTGCTATTATGCGGTTACGCCAATATGGCAACCAAACAAAACCTCGTCTAGTTCTATGTCATGGTAATGGATTTGCAATCGATGCTTATTTTCCATTCTGGAGATTATTAATGAGCCAATTCGATTTGATTTTATATGATCAACGTAATCATGGACAGAACCCGTTTCACAATCTTAGCGGACATCGACTAAAGAATTTTGTTTCTGATATGGAGGAAGTTTTTAATGGAATAAATCAACAATTTGGTGATAAGCCTACAATTGGTGTCTTTCATTCAATATCGGCGGTAACAGCGATCAAACATACGCTAGAATTTGGTAAAAAATGGCAAGCTCTAATATTATTTGATCCTGCTTTAGTCCCTGGTCCGGATCTGCCCGAACGAGATATAGGCTTAGAATTTGAGCTAAAATTAGTTAAATGGGCAAAAAATAGACTAGATGGAATTTCAAACTACAGAGATCTGGCAGATAACTTTTCGAGGGCTAAAACGTTGAAAAGATGGGTACCTGGGGCGTATGAACTAATGGCAAGATCAATATTGCATAGAGATAATAAAATGAAAAAATGGTTTCTTAACTGTCCCGGTATTGCAGAATCTAAAATCTACGAAGATAATTCAAAAACTCATTTAACAGAATTTATAAGTGAATTATCTGTACCGGTAAAACTTATTTGCGCCGATCCCTACCAACCCGATGCACTGGCACCTAGTAAAGTTGGACACGCAATTCATAAAGAATATGGGATCTCATATGTCGCAATTTCTAACACTAGTCATTTACTCCAAATCGAAAAACCAAAAGAGTGCGCATTGGCTTTAACTTCTTTTGTTAATGAATTAAATGTAACGTTATAAAAGTTTCAATTAAAATTCATTGAGATAAACGAATATTATCTAATTGTATTTATAATAATTTTATACTAAGTCCCGACTAACTTGAATAAGTTATCCATTGTTTTCGCGGAGAGTGCGACGATCAATTTTCATAAGCGTAGTTCGTGGGAGATCATCAACGAAGATAACTTCTTCAGGTATTTTATAACCTCCTATTTTTCGAACCGACTTTTTTAATTCTTTAATTAAATTCTTATCGCCTTTTTGTCCTTGTTGCAAAACAACAAAGGCTTTTGGTACCGTTAAACCTTTATTATCGGAGGGAATAACTGCTGCTTCAAGAACACCTTTATGCTTTGTTATTGCCCCCTCAACCTCAATCGGCGATACCCAGAGACCGCGAACTTTAAAAACATCATCGCTTCGACCCGAGAACCAAAAAAATCCATCTTCATCAAAAAATAAAGTGTCTCCAGTACGTGTCCATGACCCAATAAACGTATCTCGTGACTTGTCATATTTTCGCCAATAGAAAAAGCAGGCAGTCTGGCTTTCAACCCAGCATTCACCGCTAATATTTGGTTTTGTAATTTCGTCGCCATTATCATCTATTAGTTTAATACCGACACCGAAGACGGGCTTTCCTAGACTACCCCTTTTAAAATCTTTTGGTCGATTAGCAATCCACTCATAGGTCACCTCGGAACTACCAATAGAGTCAAGAATTTCCAAGCCAAACAAATAATCAAATTTTTCGAATACCTCGGGGGGCATTTTCTCTGAGGCACTTACAACAAGTGAAATTGATTCCATTTTTGGAATTTCATTAATTTCTTCAGCCCAAGTAATTAAATTTTTAATTACCGTTGGAACCGTAATCAATTTTGTGACTCTTTCTCGTTCAATAATTTTAAAGATATTTTCGGCGTTTGGTGAATTTCGACTAATTACGCTAGTTGCACCCCAGTAGAGTGGAATTAAAATCCCTGGCCAAAGACCATGGGTAAAATAAGCCTTTGACGTTGCATGGACAATATCTTTATCGTTATATTGCCAAAATTCACCGTGTCTTTCTGGGACGATTATAAAATCATGGGTTAGATGCGTAATACCTTTAGCTGGGCCAGTCGTTCCCCCGGAATAAAACATGTAGGAGATATCGTTACGATGACACAGAACTGGATCAAAAACTTGATTTTTATTGCCTATTAAAGTTGTAAATCTAATGGTTTGAAAATTGTCAGAGCATAAATTACTTATTTGCATATTATCACCGCGGATGATCACAGATGATAAATCTAAGGTAATTTTATCTTCTATGCTCTGCAACTTCTGAACTTGCTCTTCATCAATAAATAGAGCCTCTGATGCAGTATCATTAATAAAATATAGTAAGTTGTCAGATTTATAGAGATCAGAAACAACAACAGGAACAATGCCAGCGCGGATAGCCCCTAGCCATGTTGCGATATAATCCACACTATTGGTTCCAAACATAAGTAGGCGTTCACCCGGCCGCAGACCTAGTGATTTTAGGCCATTTGAAACTCTACAAGTCATTGCGAGTAGGTTTGAATAAGTATGAGACTCAGAATCTATAATAAGCCCAATCTTACTTTCATTCTGTGTTCCAATATGTTTATCAAGCAGGAAGGTTGTGGGGTTGAAAGTTTCTGGCACTTCAGGATCACGCCAACTTTTCCACTCGTCACAATAAATTAAATCGGTATACGTCATTTCTCCCCCTAATCAATGGTTACATAAAATACATACTCTTTAATTCATTTCAACTCTTATAGATTAATGCTGGCAGACTCTCGGGGCTAGGTGCTAAAAGATAAAAAGAATATTGCCTTCTAGGCTAGGAAATGAATTTGTTATAGCGTTTATAAAAGGAAATCATTGTGCAAACAGAAATTCCCTGCGTTATTATGCGAGGAGGTACATCTCGGGGACCATACTTTCAGATGTCTGATTTACCAACAGATAGGAATACTTTGACAGATGTTTTACTGGCAGTAATGGGCTCACCCGATAAGCGACAGATTGATGGCCTTGGTGGAGCACAGTGGTTGACAAGCAAAGTCGCAATTGTAGGTCCGTCGTCACGAACTGATGCCGATGTTGATTTTTTGTTCGCTCAAGTTATTGTTGATAGAAATTTTGTTGACTTCGCTCCAAATTGTGGAAATTTAACGTCTGGCGTTGGTCCTTTTGCAATTGATTCCGGAATGGTTTCTGCTACAAGACCTGAAACAAATATTCAAATTTATAATATTAATACAGGAGCTATTATAGATGCAAAAATTCAAACGCCAAATGGTTCTGTAAAATACGATGGAGAAGTAAAGATTGATGGTGTTCCCGGTGGAGCAGCCCCAATTATGTTGTATTTTAGACAAATGATCGGCTCGAAGACTGGAAAATTGCTTCCAACGGGACGCCTAATTGATACGATTGACGGGGTTGATGTCTCATGTGTGGATGCTGCAATCCCTATGGTGATTATTAAAGCTGGTGATATGGGTAAAACTGGTTATGAGAGTAAAGCTGAACTCGATAGTGATGATGAATTTTTTACCAAACTCGAGACTATTCGGTCCAAGGCATCCTTTCTAATGGGTTTAGGCGACCCTAAAGGAAGTGTAATACCAAAATTTTGCATGATATCTGACGCTCGAACTGGAGGAAGTGTAAACGCACGTTATTTTGTACCGACAGAATGTCACGCTAATTTTCCTCTAGTAGGTGGCATGTGTTTAGCAGCGGCTAGCGTAATTAAAGGATCGATTGTTGACCAAATAAGGCCAGTTTCAGGAGATTTGAAACAGTCAGTTCTAATCGAACATCCAATGGGTCAACTGGAGACGTTCATTGAATGCGATGCTTTGAGTGATACGCCGAATATAAATCGAATTGGGTTTATTCGAACAGCGCGACGAATTATGACAGGGCACACATATATCCCGTCGAATATTTGGAATAAAAATACATAATTTATTAAATTTCTATACCCTGTGCCTCTAAAAAGGTTAACATTGATGCGACACATTCAGTAGGTTTCTCAATTTGCAACAAATGCCCAGTTTCAGGAATAGATTCATATGGATACCCATACTCTTCACACAACGATTGATTAGCGCGGGACGTTGCTGGGCCACGTTCCAGTTTAGGGTCAGCCCCTATGAGTTTTACTGGTCCCCCATATTCTTTGTATTGTGGCCATAAATCCATAGTCATTGCCGCTAAATAAATTGAAGCTTCTAATTCTCGTGGGCAAGACAAAACCCAATCTTCACTGCCCGGATTTTGACGCAGAACTGCACGTGCCATAAGTTCATGTGCTCCATCCACCCAATTTTTGCCACCTTTAGTATAATTCTTAGCCAACTCTTGAGGGTTTTTAAAACGATTAGGTCGAGTCATTGACCAGTCAACCAGACGTCGCTCAAATTTGCACATAGGTTCATAGTGCGGGTGTCCGGCTAGGGGTACATTCGGTGGATCGTATAATACCATTGCATCCCAACACCACTCACTCTGCGTTGCATGCTTCATTGCTGCACGAGCAGAAAATGAATGAAAAACTCCAACACTTGTTTTATGTCCAAGTTCGTTGGTTACACCATGGTAAATCGAGCCAATATCATTCGATAACTGAGCGTAATGATGTCCATCTGCTCCTGAGAAGGGATTAATCCCGTGATTTCGCATGTCAAAAACAATTAAATCAAAACGCTCGATAAGAAGTTTCCAGTATGGATAATACCCGTCTATTGCAAAACCATTACCATGAGTTAAAAAAAGGCGCACTCCATCTGTGTTGCCATATCGACGAATTCTAATTATTGCTCCATCGCTCATGGTTAAATCAAAACTTTGATTTGGACTTTGTGGTATGTTTTCCATTTTTAGCCTCAGAATTGATTGTAATTAAATGTTGACTTTGGATAGGTTAAACTACAATTTTTAGCCTCACAAGAATTAGTATAGAAAACACTTTTTTTTTGTAAATATTTCTGTACTTTAAAAATGCCGATAGGTTGGGAGATTTAAAAATTGTCGTATTTATTAGAGGATTTTTGTGAAGATTGCAGTTTAAGCCTAGCAAATAGTGAAATGCCACAAGAAGAGATCCGCCGGTCAATGGAGAAATTGCTTTCTGAGACGGATTTTATTGAAAAATATTTCAGCTCAGAAGCCGAAGTAGGTATTAATGTTATTCATGAAGATGACAAAACAGGATTTCAAGTTCTTACCCATATTTACGCCAATGGCAAAGAGTCGCCTCCTCACGATCATGGCACGTCATGGGCTGTTTATGGACAAGCGGTTAAGCATACTGATATGACAATCTGGCGTCGGACTGATAATGGCGCGAATGAAAACCAAGCCATAGTTGAGCCGGAGAAGACATTTAGGCTCAATCCGACTATGGCTGGAATATTTGAAATAGGGAAGATACATTCTATAAAATTCCCTGACGGCGCACGTTTTTTGCGAGTAACGGGCACAAACTTAAATAAAATAACAACTAGGAGTTACAATCGGGATGAATGCCGTGAGGGCTAGAATTATGGTACTTTAGTCGTTAAAGAATAATTTTTTTATAGATAATAGGGGCCAAAATATAGAATGAATAAAACTGGTAAATTAAATGTTGGACAGCCAATAGAGAGGCACGAGGATCTTAGATTATTACGCGGCCGTGGACGGTATGCCGACGATTTACCGGTATCGCCGAAAACATTAAACGCTGCAATTCTTCGATCCCCCTACGCCCATGCAATTATTGAAAAAATAGATTCAGCTGAGGCCCTAAATTTGCCCGGTGTTGTGAGCGTAATCACTGGTGATCAAATTCATGAACTTTCAGACCCATTTCTAGTAGCTTTGCGTCAGCCGTTACAGCAATGGTCGTTGGCGGTAAAACGGGTACGGTATACTGGAGAACCAGTTGCTCTTGTGATTGCAGATGATCGTTATAATGCAGAAGATGCGGTCGATCGTATTCATGTGACGTATACACCACTACCAGCATCAATTGATACCGAGGAAGCTGTTAGCGAGGATGCGCCGTTGGTTCATGAAGAAGCGGGAACCAATCTTGTATCAGTTCGAGATTTTACTTATGGAGAGCCGGATAAAGCATTTTTAGAGGCTGATCACGTTTTTTCCCAAAAGACAATTTTTCCACGCCATTCTTACATGCCAATCGAAAATTTTGTTGTAGTCGCAGAATATAAAGTAGAGGATGATTCTTATGATGTGCTCTCAAATTTCCAAGGTCCCTACAGCACTCATCCGGTCATGTCACGCTCATTACGTGTACCAGGATCTCGTTTGAGGTTGCGTACGCCACGCGACTCTGGCGGTAGTTTTGGGATTAAATTGGCTGTATTCCCTTATATTGTTTTAATGAGCCTAGCATCCAAGATTGTTGGGAACCCTGTGAGATGGGTTGAGGACCGTCATGAGCATTTAAATTCTGCAAACTCGTGTCCTAATAGAGTAACTACGCTAGAGGCAGCAGTCGATAGTGACGGGAAAATTACCGCACTTCGTTACGATCAAATGGAGGATTTTGGAGCGTTTTTAAGAGCACCAATGCCAGGACCTTTATATAGAATGCAAGGAGCAATTACTGGAGCTTACGATATTAAGAATGTATCCATAAGAAATAAAATCGTGGTCAGCAATAAAATGCCGGCCGGTCTTGTACGTGGGTTTGGTGGTCCGCAACTTTATTTTGCTCTGGAGAGAATGACTAATCATATTGCCACAGAATTGGGGTTTGATCATCTCGACATCATCCGTAAAAATTTAATCCCATCTAATTTATTTCCTTATAAAGCTGCAGCAGGGTCATTACTGGATTCTGGTGATTATCAGGAAGCGATTCAACTAACAACCAGTGAAAATAGGCTGAATGATCTACTAGAGCGGCGAGATAAAGCACGTTCTGAGGGCAAATTATACGGCATAGGATACGCTGCTATCGTAGAACCAGGTATGTCAAATATGGGTTATCTTAGTACTTTATTAACCGCCGAAACACGAGAGAAAGTGGGACCTAAAAATGGTGCTATCTCAATGGCAACAGTTAATATTGAACCAATGGGATCAGTATCAATAACTGCGGATTGCATGCCTCAGGGACAGGGCCACGAGACAATATTAGCGCAAATTGTCTCTGATCAGCTAGGTTTGCGGCCACAAGACATTATTGTCAATCTAGAACATGATACTCAAAAAGATCAGTGGTCAATTGCAGCAGGAACTTACTCGTGTAGGTTCACGCCTGGGACTGCTGTAGCGGCACATATTGCTGCTGGGAAAATACGTGATAAGTTATCCCGTATTGCTCAGAAAAGCTTAAACGTACCCGCAGAGGAAATTGAATTTACAGAAGGTAAAATACATGCGCGGAATAATCCGGATAATTCAATATCATTTAATAGAGTTGCTGGCACTGCTCATTGGTCTCCGGCCGAACTTCCAGACGGTATGGATGCAGGCATGCGCGAAACTGCTTCATGGACTCCCCCCGAGCTTGAAGCACCCTCACCTGGTGATCATATAAATACTTCACTTACATATGGTTTTGTGTTTGATATGTGTGGTGTGGAAGTTGATCCGATAACCGCATTAGTTCGTGTTGACAAATATGTCACAATGCACGACGCTGGGAAAATTCTAAACCCGCTTATTGTAGATGGCCAGGTACTGGGATCATTTGCTCAGGGCGTAGGCACTGCATTACACGAAGAATTCCTATACGATAAAGTTGGTAATTTTTTAACAGGTACTTTTGCCGACTATCTCATCCCAACCGTAAGTGAAATTCCTCCCATTGAGATATTACACATGGAGTCTCCGTCTCCTTTTACACCCCTCGGAGCAAAGGGAATGGCGGAGGGAAACTGTATGTCGACACCGGTGTGCCTAGCTAACGCAGTTTCTGATGCCATTGGAGTTAGTGTGTGTGAATTACCGATGTCACCCAAACGTCTGCATATGTTAATGGCCGAGAAAGAGCCACCTCGGCCGGCAAAGCTTGGGGGGATATAACATTAATGAAACCACAGAATTTTGATTTTTATAGACCAAATACTTTAGAACAAACAATAGCGCTTCTCTCTGAATTAGGCGATGACGGTCGGGTTATTGCAGGAGGGCAGTCGTTGATGGCTATGCTTAATTTACGCATGATAACGACAGAGGCTTTAATAGATATATCGCGATTAGAAGAACTGTCCTATTGTAAGGAGACAGACAAATTTCTTGAGATAGGTGCAGCTGTTAGTCAAGCTGAATTAATGGATTATCCTAATCTTTCAGATATTCAGCCGTTACTGGCCAAAGCACTACCTAGCGTTGGTCACTTTCAAACGCGCAACCAAGGCACCGTTTGCGGGTCCTTAGCTCATGCAGATCCAAGCTCAGAGTTGCCTTTATGTCTGGCTACACTTGGTGGCGAGGTAATTTTACAATCTACAAAAGGCGAACGTATATTATCGGCAGCTGAATTTCAGACTGGTATGCTGCAAACAGCTATTAGGGAAGACGAGCTTATAGTTGCAGTTCGTTTTCCAAGATCTTTAACAAATGCTGGATATGCATTTTCTGAAGTTACACGCCGACACGGTGATTTCGCGATTGTAGCCTTAGCAGGAGTTGCTTGTAATGGAACTCTCCGTCTCGGGGTGGGAGGCGTTGCTGGGCAACCAACGGTATGTGAGTGGGAGATTGAGCCTGAAGAATGCGATGAAGTATTAAATCAATTCGCTTGGGAGATGGAGGGTGTCGATGATATTCACGCTACGGCCCAATACCGTCGACAAATTGTTCGAAAACTTGGTCGGAAAGTTCTGGAGGAAGCAAAATTATGCTCAAAATAAGTCGAGATGATCGGCAACGCGTTAGTTTCAATCTGAATGGTAAGAAGGTTCACGGATGGGCAACCACCCGTATGCTACTGTCAGATTTTATCCGATATGAAATTGGTGAAACAGGAACACATGTTGGTTGTGAACACGGTGTTTGCGGTGCTTGTACCATTAGAATTTCTGGCCGAGCTGTTCGTTCATGTCTCTCACTTGCAATTCAAGTTGATGGTATGGATATTGAGACTATTGAAGGGCTAACGGAGAAAGATGGTGCGCTGACTGCTCTCCAATTAGCTTTTCGAAAACATCATGCGTTGCAATGTGGCTTCTGTACATCTGGCCTTCTAATGTCATTATCTGATTTATTTAACCGCAAAGGAAAACCTAGCAAGGATGAAATTACAGATGTTGTCGGTGGACATATTTGTAGGTGTACTGGATATGCTGGCATTATTGCGGCTGCACTTGAAGTCGCGAGTCAAAGATAGACTAAAAAAATTTGGAGTAAAGATTTATGGCTGATGGAGTTCTAATAACAACCAATCAAGTCACCGTGAATGATGTCCTTTATAACTATTCAATTCAAGGCAAGCAAGGGCAGCCGTGGATAACGTTTTCGCATGCTCTCGCTAATAACCTTACATTGTGGGATGATATCGCAGATGAGTTGAGTGATAACTATATGATATTAAGATTTGATCATCCCGGACATGGTGGTTCTCAAGCTGTCCCTGGTCCCTATAGCTTCGATATGCTTATTAAAAATGCAATTGGCTTATGGGATGCGCTTAATATACAGAAAAGTCATTGGGTAGGCCTTTCGATAGGTGGGATGATGGGTTATGGGTTAGCTGCTAATTACCCAGATAGATTAATTTCGCTGATCGCGTGTGACTCTCGACCTGATGCCCCACCAGAATATGCCGAATATTTTCAGTACCGAATTGATACAGCTCGAAAAAATGGAATGGAAGGGCTGGTTAAGTCAAGCATAGAACGATGGTTTACTCAAGAGTCGGTAGCTAATAATATACCATGCTTAGACAAAGTTCGTGAAATGATCCTTACAACTGACCCGATGGGACACGAAGGTTGCTGTGAAGCTCTTAAAAAATTATCATTTGGGCAAATTCTAAATCAAATTAAAATACCAACGTTAGTACTTGGAGGAGCTTTGGATAAAGGAGCGCCATCTGATATACTTGCGGAGACAGTGGCCCAAATTCCAGGCGCAAAACATGCAATTATTCCAGATGCTGGGCATATAACTGTCCTTGAAAATCCAAACTCGTTCCATCAAAATGTAATAGAATTTTTGGATGAGCAATTGGGATAGATATTTCGATGGCGAAATACCTAAACGCCAAAAGACTAAAAGAGTTAATTTTAGACGATAGTGAGCTTGCACTGCTCGATGTGCGCGAAGAAGGCGTATTTGCCGAAGGCCATATTCTTTGGGCTGCATCGGTTCCTTTAAGTAGATTGGAATTATTAATAGACATTTTGGTACCGAGATTATCAACTCCAATCGTTATTTATGACAATAACGATGGATTATCGGAGCGCGCAGCAGCATATTTAAGTAATTTTAGCTATTTAAATATAGCAATTCTTAATGGAGGAATACAAGAGTGGGAAGCAGCGGGCAATCTAATTTTTGAGGGAATAAACGTTCCAAGTAAGGCATTTGGGGAATTTATAGAAAAAAATTATAAAACTCCAAAAATATCAGCCCGTGATTTAAAGAAGAAGATTGATTCTCAAGAAGACATTATAATACTCGATAGTCGACCTTTCTCAGAATTTAATAATAGTAATATACCTGGTGGGATTGACATACCTGGTGCCGAGCTAGTTTATCGTATTTATGATGTTGTACCATCATCGAAAACTTTAATAGTCGTCAATTGCGCTGGGAGAACTCGATCAATAATAGGGGCTCAATCTCTTATTAATGCTGGTATAGCTAACGATGTTGTTGCTTTAAATAATGGTGTTATGGGTTGGGAACTAGAAGGTTTCCCATTAGAGTATGATAGTAAAAGGCGAGTAATTGAGTCATCGAGCGTCGCTATCAGTAGGGCATTAAGTGCGTCCGAAGTCGTTGCACGTAAATTTGGTATAAAAACTATTAGCCAAGCTGAGCTTGGAGTTTGGGAGAATGAGAAGAATGAACGTACATTATACCTATTTGATGTTCGTAATCCTGAAGAATATGAAGCTGGTCACTTAGCCGGCTCAGTCTCGGCTCCAGGAGGGCAACTCGTACAAGCCATTGATGTATACGCCGCAACTCAAAATTCACGTATTGTATTGATTGATGATAATGGGATCCGTGCAACATTAACTGCTTCTTGGTTAGTACAAATGGGATGGAAAGATGTTGTCGTTTTGAGAGATGGGTTAGTTAATGTGGATCTTAAAATGGGCCCAAAAACCCATAAAATAGCGGGAATTAATGATGCTAATACAAGTACTATTTCAGCAAAAGAACTTAAGCAGGCTATTAAGGATGAAAATGTTACCATAATTGATCTCGGGAATAGCTTGAATTATCGTGAGGGCCATATTCCAAACGCATGGTTTGCTATAAGATCGCGCCTTAAAAAGTCTCTCCAAAAGATACCGATTAAAGACCATTTAGTATTAACATCGGAGGACGGTATCATTGCTCAATTAAGCATAAATGAAATTAAAGAATATGGATTTAATAAAATATCCTATCTTTCAGGAGGAACTGCAGCGTGGATTGCATCCGGTTTTGCTTTAGCGTGCGGCGAGGAAAATATGGCTGATAAGATGGATGATATATGGCTTCGGCCACACCAGCGGTTAACAAAAAATACTGAAGCCGCCATCGATTATCTTGCATCAAAAATAGTTTTGCTGACAAAAATTACTCAAGATGGTACAAGTAGATTTCAACTTTTTAAAAAATAATTAAAAATAAATTTTACAAGATATTTAATGTAACTTACTGAAATTATTATGCATCTCGAGCCAATTCATCGACCTATTCCAACGATTGGAGAGATCTACCGGGGTATATCCTTGGTTAATTTTAGTAATGCCGTGATCGCATTTTTATTTGCGGCCACCGCTCCTGTGTCAATTGTCATAAATATTGGAATAAAAGGTGGCTTAACTGACTCCAACATAGCCTCGTGGCTCTTCGGTGGTTTTGTTCTAAATGGTATTTTTGGAATGGTAATGTCATTTTTATACCGCCAGCCGTTAGTTTTTTTCTGGACAATCCCAGGGACCGTATTAATTGGACCTGCATTAACTCACGTAAGTTTTGCAGAGGTTATCGGCGCACTCTATGTTACAGGAATCTTACTCTTTCTCTTGGGAGTGAGTGGTTTAGTAAAAAAGTTAATGGCTTTGTTTCCTCTGCCAATTATTATGGCTATGGTCGCTGGCGTATTTCTAAACTTTGGTATTGACTGGATTAAAGCCATAGGGCAAAGCCCTTGGATTGCTATACCAATGACTTTGACCTACATCTTTCTATCCTTAAATATTAAAGTATTAAACTTTATACCTCCAATGATTGGTGCTCTCATAGCTGGAGTTATCACATTAATTTTTGCTGACTATCAAATTAATATTAATGAATTAAATTTAATGATTGCAACACCGAATATATATTGGCCAATATTTTCATGGCCAGCTATCTTTGAGTTAGTAATTCCTCTTAGCGTGACAGTACTTGCTGCGCAGAATGCGCAAGGTATAGCAATACTATCCTCTAAAAACCATAAACCACCAGTTAATACAATCACTTCAATTTGTGGTGTTGGTTCTTTTTTAACAGCTATTTTTGGATCAGTATCTACGTGTTTAACTGGACCAGTAAATGCTATTTTATCGAGCAGTGGGAAGCAAAAAGATCAGTATATTTCTGCTTTTATCATATGCTTATTGGCGATTTTATTTGGCGTATTTGCCCTGCAATTCACGAAAATTATGCTCTCAACCCCGCCCGCATTTATTTCAACATTAGCTGGACTAGCCTTATTGAGAATTTTACAAAACTCCTTCGTAGTGTCGTTTAATGGTAAATACAGTCTTGGAGCTTTAATTTGTTTCCTGATTACATTTACAGATAAACCAATTTTAAATATTGGTGCGCCCTTTTGGGGGTTAATTTTTGGGCTCATGATTTCGTGGTTACTCGAGAGGCGCATCTCTCGAAAGAAAGTAAATTAATATTGAAGATTTTTCACTGATTGAAAATTTAAATTACCTAAATATTAAGTATCTTTAATAAAATAATATAGGTTAGCTCGCTACTCACTTGCACCTTAAATTTATTAACTCATTATTCTCCATAACTAGAGACGACTGTAAAATATTTACCAGTCTAGAGCGCTCACTATGTGGGAGTAATTTGCCGATTTCAACATTTACGCCTTTTGATTGTGCAAAAATCTTCGGTAATTGGTTTTCTTGTACTTCCAAATCAATTTTTGTCCAGCAGGTCTGAAAATTAACATCATTTGCTTGGCCGTTAAACATTTTACACCAAATATTTTTTGTACGACCATAATGTATGATTAATTGGTCTTCGCTTATAAGAATAGTCTCGATTTTTTGGCTGTTATATTTACTAAATTGGTATGAAATATAAAGTAATAATAATTCTATTCCAAAGAAGGGAAGTATTAGTTTTGCTCCTATTAGAAAGAAAATTGTACCTAAAACTAATAATATAATACCAAGGCAGATAAATAAGTATTTACTGGTTAGTACATTACCTATTGTTCCCGGCGTTAATATAACCTCTGTATGTATCTGATCCGAGAGATAGTTTATATATTTTAATTTTTGTTTTTTGACCGTGATCATATCAATTCAAATAATGTAAATTAAATACTTTTGTGCGAGATTTAATTGCCACTGAGTCTCTTTGGCCAGTAGCTATAAATATACATCATTAATAGTATAAAACTCAAAAAATACCATGTGACAGAGAAAAAGAGGTGATGTTTATAGTGAACTTTGTTTTTTGCAAAGCCGCTTTTTTTTTCTGTTGATTCCTGTTTGTTATTGATTTTTAAATAATAATTTTTATTAACGAAAACATTGCTTTCTTTGCTCATTTGTATTGGGTCAAGGTAAAACCATAAGTTTTTGTCTGGCTCGTTATTAGGAACGAGAAAATTTTTTTGTTTAATAGAACGCATTATTCCATTGATAGTAATATCCTGAATAGTATCATTGAGTAATAAATGACTATTATATCTCTTATGCTTCTTTGAGTTAGGAAACCATCCACGGTTAACTAATATATACTTATGTGTCTGGTAAGGTTTAAATACTGATATCACATTAAATCCAACTTCTCCTTTGTATACCTGATTCACGAGGTGAAAATTCACTTTCTTAATAAAATCACCAACGAGTTTAATTTTGCGGTATTCATTAATATTTAAGTCTTCATTAAAATCTTGATTAAGGATAGGGGGCAATAAAAAATTTATGTCAATTTTTCTCTGTAATTCTTTTTTATATTCCAATCGGTCTACTTGCCAATTACCCAATAGAGATAATAAAATAATAGTTGGTATAATAATTATGCTCGAGATTAATTGCTTATTTAGCAAAATGGGGTACCTTAGTAGCTGGAGTTATTGTCAAATAAAACTATTAAATTATTTTATTAAACTTTAACCATTCTGAAGTGATTATAAATACCTTCGCCAGTTAAACCAGATCGCAATTGTTAAAACAATGCCAATAACAACATATAAATTCACTGTATTCTGGAAGTTTATTGCATTAATAAGGTAGCCCGTTCCTAATAAGCCGAGGGGAACACCATAAATAGCTAGCACCCTTATTCCAATAACCCGTCCACGTATGTGTGGATCAAGTCGACCTATAAGTATTACAGACATTGATACCATGCCTTGTGAATGGAATATACCCATCAAAAGTAATGATATTAAACCATAATATTCAGATTCAATGCTCGCAAAAACTGCTAACATTACATACCAAAGAATAATATTTATAAACATAAACTTAACTGTTCTAACTTGAGGCCCCGCTAAAGCAACTATCAGTGAACCAGCAAGTGCCCCAGCTGCAAATGTTGCAACCATGTGACCAAGTCCAATTTCGCCTGTAAAATATATTTCTTTAGCTACAAATGGGAATAATCCTCTGATAATAGGAAAGGCTGTCAAGTTAACTAAAAAAGCTAACCAAATTATCGAAAGTACTGCCGGAGTGGATAGAACATAGTTGATGCCTTCTTTAAAATCTCGCCATTGCGATTTGGGCATATCTCTAGACTTAATTTTATGGGTAACATTACTAATTCCAAGGCTTAATGCAAAAGCGATGGAATAAACACAAACAACTAATATATAAGCGTAGCTTATTCCCAATAAAGCAAAAATTCCTGTTCCTATTAACGCCCCGAATAGTCTTGCTGACTCCATTGATATTCGAGTGAGCCCCAGCGCATTGGCTAAGGTGTCTTTTGGCACTGTATCGCCAACAAGAGCTTGCCGCATAACTAAGTCAGAAGGCCTTAGCATGCCATTCAAAAGAGATAAAATTAAAACATATGTCGGCGTAAGAACGTCAAAGAATGCGAAGAGCATTAATATACTTGCTAAAATAACAAAGATCGCCCGCATGCTGCATAGTACAAATTTACGACCAAGGCGGTCTGCTAAAACGCCCAGCCATGGTGCAATCAAGGTGCCCATGAATTGTAAAGAGCCAAAAGCTGTAAGCCAGAAAATTGATTGTGTTTCGGTTAGGACATACCAACCTAGTATCAATGTTTCCATTTCAAAAGCCCAATTAGCACAGACATCGGCCGGCCATTGAAAACGATAACTTCTAACCTTAAAAGACGTAAATAGTAAAAAATTTATTAGAAAATTCCTTGTATTTGGTAGTTGGTATATTTTACCATTTATTGGTTTAAATTAATGATATTATATGGAATGATATGGTTTATCATGCTATTAATATCCCCATAATACTCAAAAATCTAACTAATTTTTTAGGAATCTAGGTATGGCAATTCGCATCCGTCCGCCTTTTCGTGGAGACCACGTTGGTAGTTTATTAAGGCCTGAAACACTATTACTTTCCCGCGAAAAAATGAAAAGGGGAGATATTAGCCCTGAAGAGCTGAAGATTCATGAGGATAGATGTATTGAGGAAGTCGTTAAATTGCAAGAAGAAGCGGGACTGTTATCGATAACAGATGGCGAGTATAGGCGTGAAAGCTTTCATGTTGATTTTATAAGTAAATTAAAGAATGTTACGTCAAGTTGGGATTTTGATAAGGCGGTAAAATTAGGTAAGGAAAATATAGCAGGTAAAGATAAGCAAATGCCTTACATTCCTTATATTGATGGTAAGATTGATAGACCAGCAGGTGGCATAGAGATTGAAAATTTTAAGTTTACCAACTCCCTTACAGATAGGACTGTTAAAACTACAATTCCCTCGCCCACTATGACTCACTTCCGCGGTGGTCGTGAAGCTATAGATAAAATTGCATATCCCGAGATGGATGACTTTTTCAGCGATCTTGCCCGAGTTTATCGGGAAGAGTTGAGCGGTTTAAGTGACGCTGGGTGCAAATATATTCAGTTTGATGATACCAACCTAGCTTACTTATGTGATGAAAGAATGAGAGAAAACGCAAGACAGCTTGGAGAGAACCCAGATGAACTTCCTGAAACTTATGCCTTATTAATCAATGAGTCTATAAGGGATCGCGCATCAGACATGGCCGTATGCATACACCTTTGTCGTGGCAATGCTATCAGTCAATGGTTTGCATCAGGTGGATATGAGCCAATTGCGGATAAAATGTTCAACCTAACAAAAGTTGATGGTTTTTTTCTGGAATATGATGACGAGCGTTCCGGGGGCTTTGAACCTCTCCGATTTGTCCCAAAGGGAAATATGACCATTGTACTAGGGTTAGTAACTACCAAATTTGATATAATTGAGAATAAAGATGAAATTAAAAGACGAATTGAAGAGGCTTCAAAGTTTGTAGATATTGACCAATTGGCTTTATCTCCTCAATGCGGATTTTCGTCGAATGCTGTTGGCAATTTAATTTCTTTCGAAGACCAGTTGGCCAAACTTCGTCTAGTCATGGAAATATCCGAAGAAATATGGGGTTAATTATTTAATGTTGAAAAATTTTAATGTGTCTAAATAGGAATTTTTATCAGATCTCTCTGCGGTGTACCTGATCTATAACGAGCAATGTACTCTTCAGGGTCAATTGGCACACCAGAAATATTATTTTTATAGGCATCTGTCTCAAAATATGCCCTAAAATCTTCCTCCCGCTCAAAGTTCATACATGTCATTTCCGGCTGATTACCATCTGGATCTTCGTAATAGAAACTCGTCATTACGCCATGGTTCCATTTTTCCGTAGGTAATATACCATTCTTTTTAAGACACTCATAGCGGTTAAATAGTTCTTCAAAATTGCTGTGAGCGAGTTGAAAATGATGTAGGCCAGGGTTTGTGCCAACTTTCTTATCAGTGCCATCGACTTCAAAAATTCCAAACATTTGCGCGTGCGGATATAATCCATAAAGCTTGAAGAACACAATCTGCTGAGATTTTGTCCAACTAACTTCTTCTGGTCTTCCTCTAGTAAAGAAAGGTTCCATATCTAGGGCGACTTTGTACCAATCTCTCATAGAGTCAAAATTACTTGTTTTAAGTATTATTTCACTTAACGATGGAGGCTGGATTTTATTACTAGAGTTAACCACTTTATATACTCCTTTCTTAAAAAATGATAGTTTTTTAGTTTTTTATACACTCTTCGATAGCTTTTAATAGTCTTTGTGCATTTTCAGGCCTTGCTCCTTCTCCCATTACGCCAATTCTCCATAATTTACCCGCAAAAGGACCAAGGCCAGCGCTAATCTCTATATTGAACTCATTAAGTAATCTCGATCTAGCCGGAGCATCCTCGACATTTGTTGGTAATAAAACAGTTAAAAGCTCGGGTAATCTAACAGATTGATCTACTAGCATTTTAAAACCCATAGATTCCAAACCAGCAACAATAATATCTGAAGTTTCCCTATGTCGAGCCCAAACGCCATCCAGTCCTTCTAATACTACTCTCCGGAGTGCTTCATGAAGGCCCATTAACGCGTTAACGGGAGCCGTATGATGATAGGTTCTAACTCCACTCTTACTATCACCTTGCCAATAATTTGCAACCAACGACAGGTCAAGTAGCCAACTCTGAACTGATGAACTTCGGTTAAGAATTTTTTTTACAGCTTTTTCGCTAAATGTGACTGGTGAGAGACCTGGTGGACAAGAAAGACACTTTTGCGTACCTGAATAAACGGCATCTGCCCCCCAAACGTCAACGTTTACAGGAATTCCAGCCAAGGACGTAACTGTATCAACAATGGTCATAATATTATTACTAGTAGCTAACTGACATAGAGCGCCGGCATCCGACATAACACCAGTAGATGTTTCTGCGTGAACAAAACCTAAAGTAGATATTTCTGGATTTGAATTAATTGCATCTTTTACCTTATTTATATCTACAGCTTTGCCCCATTCGTCTTCTGTTGTTATAACATCCGCTCCGGCACGTCTCGCTACCTCAGCCATTCTCGAGCCAAATACACCATTTATTGCGATTAGAACTTTTCTGTTAGGCTCAACAATATTATTAACGCAAGCTTCCATGCCTAATGAACCCGGACCGGATACGGGAAAGGTCATGGAATTTTTCGTTTGAAATGTATAACGTAACATCTCTTTTAATTCATCCATCATCTTAATCATTTCAGGGTCTAAATGGCCAATTGTTGTTTGAGACATGATATCTAGGACATCTTTATGTACTTTCGATGGCCCCGCACCCATTAGTAACCTTTGCGGAGGTATAAAACTCTCAACTATTGGCGGTTCATTCTTTAATGGCGTTAATGTGTTCAATCTGGGTCTCCATATGAGTTAATTTTGGCTAATTTTTTGATTATCTCATTTACCATAAAAATATAGAAATATTCAACATAAACTCACTGGCAAAATACTAATTTAGTGTTTATTAAAGGGACGCTTGATGAAAATAATTCTAATTTCTATTTAATCAAAATGTGGGGTTTTCTGTGACAAAATATTTATTAATAGTAAGTATGGATGTTCAAAAAGATAAAGAAGATCTATTCAATGAAGTTTATGACACTGAGCATATACCAGCAATTCTTAAGGTTACGGGTGTAATTAAAGTTAAGAGGTATAAATTACAGTCAATAACAATGAATTTTGGTGGAGAATTGAAAGACTTAGATATAAAAACTGAGCCGCGGTATACCGCAATTTATGAAATTCGCAACCCGGATGTTCTAAAAAGTAATGAATGGGGAGATGCTGTTGAGTTTGGTAGATGGGCCGACGAGGTGAGGCCTTTTACATCTAACCGTCAGTTCGCACTTAGAAAACTTATACAGTAGAATTTCTATTTATCAGGAGTAAGTTTTAGAGCTATGGAGTTTATGCAATAACGAAGACCTGTTGGCGCCGGGCCATCGGGAAATACGTGACCAAGGTGAGCATCACATTTGGAGCAAACTACCTCAGTTCTCGACATTCCAAGAGAGTTATCAGTTATGGTTTTTACAGATGATTCGTTGATGGATTGCCAGTAGCTTGGCCAACCAGTGCCAGAGTTAAATTTTTGTGCCGAATGAAAAAGTGGAGAATTACAACAGCAGCATTTATACACACCAACAGTCTTCTCTTCGTTATATTCTCCAGAGAATGGGCGCTCTGTACCATGTTCTCGAGTGACATAGTATTGATCTGGAGACAATAATTTTTTCCATTCTGCGTTTGTTCTTTTTAATTTTTCCACAACTCCGAACTCATTTTATAAAATTATTCTTTTTTTTATAACTCTATTATAATATCGTTTCAATAATAGTTATGTGAAATAATTATGAATTCAATTCAATCAAATTATGAAAGACGAGATGTTTGCTCATGAGAGCGATGAGAGCAAATACAGGGCTTGGTATACCGATGCCTCTTAATGAACACACTATTAATGCAAAAGTTGACAATTCCGTTGACTGGAGTTCCGCGAGTGTGTTTGTTTTAGGGGGTATACGCAAAGGAAGTGACGGTAAATTACGTTTTAAAGTTCGCTTGGTTAAACATGTTGATGGAGATCTTGGGTCAACTTTAAGGGAATATGTAGGCGTGTACTCTGGATTTCGGTTTAAATTTTTTCGCTCAACTCAAAATGCTTATCACCATGAATGTCAAATATACCATGCATTTAATCCAAGAGATAATTTAGGTCATCCTAAGGCTCCTCGGAATACAAAATTCTATTGTCCAATTACGTCGTGCCCTGAGGGGAAATAAATTTACGAGTATAATTTCTAAAAGTTAATAGTTTTTGTACGGGCATTTTTTTTTGAATGAGATTTAGACGATGCTGAAGTTGAAACTCCGGGTTTTCCGAGCCCTAATTCTAAAGACTCTAATCGTCTTATTTCGTCCCTGATTCTCGCTGCTTCTTCAAACTCCAAATTACCAGCCGCATCTTTCATTTGCTCATTAAGGCCAGTAATGTGGGCCTGAAAATTATTACCTTTGATGTACGACGAAGCAATTTTTTCGGACTCTGAGGTTAAATTATCACTCCCGTATACATCTTCTAATATATCAGATATATTTTTCTTAATAGATTCTGGGGTTATCCCGTTAATTTTGTTGTATTCTTTCTGTTTAAGTCTACGACGATCGGTCTCATTAATTGCATATTTTAAGCTATCCGTCATTTTATCTGCATACAGGATAACGCGTCCCTCAATATTTCTAGCAGCTCTTCCAATAGTTTGGACAAGTGATGTCTTAGATCTTAAGAAACCCTCTTTGTCAGCATCTAAAATTGCGACTAAGGCACATTCTGGAATATCTAACCCTTCTCTCAATAAATTAATGCCAATTAAAACATCGAATGCTCCTAAGCGAAGATCTCGTATAATCTCAATGCGTTCTAATGTATCAATATCCGAGTGTAGATAGCGGACCCGAATTCCAGCTTCATGCATAAATTCGGTTAGATCCTCGGACATTTTCTTGGTCAGTGTCGTGACTAGAACCCGTTCTCCTTTGCTGGCACAGGTCCGGCATTCAGCAAGTAGATCATCTACCTGCGTGCTGACTGGGCGCACAAAACAGGGGGGATCTATTAATCCGGTTGGGCGGACTAATTGTTCGATAAAGGTACCATCTGTTTGATTCATTTCCCACGGTCCTGGAGTGGCAGAAACAAATAATGTTTGTGGACGCATTGATTCCCATTCCTCAAATTTGAGGGGTCGATTATCGAGACATGAAGGAAGTCTAAATCCAAATTTATGGAGTGTCGTTTTACGCGAGAAGTCTCCTTTATACATCGCCCCCAGTTGCGGAATAGTTACGTGACTTTCATCTATAATCAAAAGAGCATTGTCGGGAAGGTATTCAAATAATGTTGGGGGTGGGTCTCCGGCATTACGCCCTGTGAGGTAGCGTGAGTAGTTTTCAATTCCTGAGCAGTGGCCAGTAGTTTCAAGCATTTCAATATCGAATGTTGTTCGCTCTTCAATTCTTTGTGCCTCTAATAACTTTCCTTCTTTCTGAAAGGTGGAGATTACATTTTTTAACTCTGTCTTAATTTTTGGCAATGCCTGCATTAAAGTAGGGCGTGGAGTTACGTAATGGCTTGATGGATATACGACAACTTGCTCAAGGGTTTCAAGTTTCTCACCTGTAAGAGGGTCTATTTCCCAAATACTCTCTATATCGTCGCCAAACATTGAAAACCGCCAGGCCCGATCTTCCAGATGAGAGGGAAAAATCTCAACAATATCGCCTCTAACCCTAAATGTACCCCTGTAAAAAGCTGTATCATTACGTGAGTATTGTAATTCAACAAACCGCTTTAAAAGATCGTTTCTATTAATGGCTTGTCCGGCACTTATTTTTTCAGTCATTTCCGAGTATGTTTCAACAGAACCTATGCCGTAGATACAAGAAACTGAAGAAACTATTATAACGTCATTTTGTTCTAATAAAGCTCTAGTAGCAGAGTGGCGCATTCTGTCTATTTGTTCATTTATTGAAGCATCTTTTTCGATGTATGTGTCAGTTCGTGGAACATAGGCTTCTGGCTGATAGTAATCATAGTATGAGACAAAATACTCTACGGCGTTGTTTGGAAAAAAGTCTTTCATTTCTCCATAAAGTTGTGCAGCTAGTGTTTTGTTGGGTGCCAAAATTAGGGCTGGGCGATTTACGAGTTCGATAGTATTGGCTATTGTGTATGTTTTTCCTGAACCTGTTACGCCCAATAAGACCTGATCTTTTTCCCCTGATCGAATGCCTTCCACCAATTCTGATATAGCCTGCGGCTGGTCTCCTGATGGTTTAAAATCAGAGACGACTTTAAGCGAGTTGCTTTTCTTTTTGATGATTTGTTCATCGGGAATACAATAAATATCGTTTGGTAAATTGTTATGCATAAATCCATAAAATATGATGATTACAATATTGATTATATTTTAATGTATAAGAGAGTTTATTCAATCACGTTGTTAAATTTCTCATAGCTTATGATCTTTTATAGTATTGCAAGATTTGGGCTTGGAAAGTAATCTGTAGTTATTAGTTCGTAACAAATATTAATTTGAGGATATAAATTATGGCTTTAATCGCCAATAGGTTAAATCGTATCAAACCTTCACCCACTATGGCAGTAAGCGGCCGAGCTCAAGAACTTAAAGCTCAAGGGATGGATATTATTAGCCTTGGTGCTGGTGAGCCCGATTTTGATACACCTGATAACGCCAAAGAGGCGGCTATTTCTGCGATTAAATCAGGTGAAACTAAATATACACTTGTTCCTGGCACACTTGCGCTACGTAAGGCAATTTGTACAAAGTTTAAGCGAGAAAATGGACTTAATTATTCGACATCACAAATTCAAGTCGCTTCGGGTGGTAAGCAAAGTCTTTATAATGCGATAATGGCAACTGTCGAAGAAGGAGACGAGGTTATTATACCCGCACCTTATTGGGTATCTTATCCTGACATAGTTTTATTAGCGGGAGGTATTCCAATTATTGTTGAAGGCAATGTTGATAATAATTTTAAAATCACTTCTGAACAGTTGGAAGAAGCTATTACCCCCAAGACAAAATGGTTGTTAATTAATTCGCCCTCAAATCCTACAGGTGCCGCTTATTCTGAATATGAATTGAAGAAAATAGCCAAAACATTATTAAATTATAGTAATGTTTACATAATGACTGATGATATATATGAACATCTTATCTTTGATGATTTTATATTCAAAACAATAGCACAGGTGGAACCTGAACTCTACGAGCGCACCCTGACTGTAAATGGGGTATCAAAAGCTTATGCTATGACAGGTTGGAGGATTGGCTATGCCGCGGGTCCAGAAAATCTTATTCAAGCAATGAATAAAGTTCAATCACAAAGCACGAGCCATGCTTCATCAATTTCTCAAGCCGCAGCGTTTGAAGCGCTTAATGGCCCCCAAGGCTTTATCTTAGAAAACAATAAGGTTTTTAAGGAACGTCGGGACTTGGTTGTTTCTATGCTTAATCAGGCAAATGGTATAGAGTGTCAAACACCACAAGGCGCTTTCTATGTTTACCCGAGTTGTGCTGGTTTAATAGGAAAAAAGACAAAAAATGGCAAAGTTCTGGAGAATGACCTTGATGTTGCAACGTACTTTTTAGAAGAAGAGGGAGTGGCAGTAGTTTTTGGTGCAGCTTTTGGTTTATCTCCATTCTTTAGAATTTCATATGCAACTTCAACGGAAATTCTTATAGACGCATGTAATCGGATTAAAAGGGCATGTAGTCAGTTAGAATAGAAAGAGTATTTTCTTATAGCCTGATTTTATAAATTAAACAGGTTTTCTACTATCAATAATTTTTCGAATTAAGAAGTCCCTAAATACAGCAATCCTAGCTGATTGACGAAGTTCTTCGGGGTATACAAAGTAAACTTCTGTTGGGGGGGCGTGTAATTCTGGGAGTATATGAACTAGAGAGGATGAACCTTCTGTAAAATAATCTGGTAAAGCTCCTATTCCGACGCCACTTCTAACAGCTCTAAATATTCCATAAATATTATTAACCTGCAGGACTGGTTTTCTACGTTTACCGTCGGTACCAGCACCCTGTAAAAAATTTAAGGTCGGTAGGAGTTCATTTTGATCTCCAGCCTCTTGGCCAAAAGTTATTAAATTATGCGAATCTAAATCTTCAGGTTTTTTTGGCATGCCATGTTTTTTTAAATAATCTGGTGATGCGTAACATTTATAATTAATACTCATCAGATGTCTTTGTATTAAATCAGGCTGCCTTGGTGGTGTTAATCGGATTGCTACGTCAGCTTCCCTCATTGCGAGGTCTAAATCATCGTATTCGAGCAGAATTGTAACATTAATCTCGGGGTAGGAATCCATAAATTCTTTTATTCTAGGCGTAAGCCATATCGAGCCAAATCCAATTGTAGTTGTAATTTTTAAAGGGCCTTCAGGCCGCTCCTTGCTTTCTGTTAATCTTGCTTCAGTCATAGTTAGTCTATGAAAAACTTCGTGGGCTGTCACATATAGGTCTTCGCCCTGTTCGGTAAGTATTAGTCCTCTAGCATGTCGGTGAAATAATGGGACATTTAGTGATCGTTCAAGTGTACTAATCTGTCTACTTACCGCCGACTGACTTAAATTTAATCTATCTCCAGCGTGTGTAAAACTTCCCGCTTCAGCTACTGCATGAAAAACTCTAAGTTTATCCCAATCCATAACGACATTACCTTAAATCATCAAAAGTTTAAGTATAAACATTTTTCTATAATTCAAATTTAAAATATTTTTACATAAAAGTTATTGTTCAGCTATAAACTTTTCAACTTCCAAGGCGGCCATACATCCGGTTCCAGCAGCAGTGATAGCTTGGCGATATACATTGTCTTGAACATCTCCGGCAGCAAAGACACCCATAACACTCGTAGCAGTGCTATCAGGTTTTGTTACGATATAGCCTTCTGCGTCCTTATCAAGTTGATTTTCAAAAATCTCAGTATTGGGAGTGTGGCCAATCGCAATAAATACTCCTTGAAGATTATGTTGAGTAATTTCGTTATTTTTAATATTTTTAAGAGAAATACCCATAACTTCCGGCATCGGACCTTCAGCGTTTCCTATAATTTCATCAACTACGGTGTTCCATATTACTTCAATCTTCGGGTGCGAGAATAACCTTTCCTGAAGAAGTTTTTCTGCTCGCAAGGTATCACGGCGATGGATAAGTTTTACTTTCGTAGCATGATTAGTAAGATATAGAGCTTCTTCAACCGCAGTATTTCCACCGCCAATTACAGCAACTTCTTTCCCACGATAAAAAAAACCATCACAAGTGGCACATGCAGAAACACCAAAACCTTGATATTTCTTTTCGCTATCTATACCCAACCATTTAGCTTGAGCACCAGTCGAAATAATTAAGGCATCAGTTGTATAGGTTTCGCCCGAGTCGCAAACCAATTCGAAAGGGCGAATATTCAATTTTACACTTACTACTGTATCAGCAATCATTTTTGTACCAACATTTTCTGCTTGGGATTGCATCTGTTCCATGAGCCAAGGCCCTTGAATTACGTCAGGAAATCCAGGATAGTTTTCCACATCAGTTGTAATAGTCATTTGTCCACCAGGTTGCATCCCATGAATAAGTATTGGATCTAAATTTGCTCGTGCTGAATAAATTGCCGCTGTAAGCCCAGCTGCTCCTGAACCAAGTATTAAGACTTTATTATGTTTATTAGGCATGACTATTATTTCTCGCTTTTAGTTAAATTTGCATTAGGAAGTTAACCATAATTTATAGTAAATCAGATCTATATTGTCCATTAGGAGACTATTATTGCCCTTGAATATTTTGGTCTCTAGTATCTTAATTCTATCATTGAGTTAGCTTTAGATATAATTAAAATTACATTTAAATACTAACGTTGACGTACTATCAACACAAGTGTGCATATCTGGCGCCATGCGCTCATTATCATTAATTTATTAGCAAAAAAAAAATTTTCTATGAATTAATATAAAAAGTTTAGAACATGCCTTTTATTAAATTATGAAATAAAGTTTGTTAAAAATGAAATCTTATTGCGAATTTTGGATGTTTGGAATACATTTATTCTGAAAAGGATAATTTCTTATGCCTCGCGTAAAACTTGATGATATTGATTTAAAGATTCTCAACGAACTTCAACTAGACGGCCGAATAACGAACGTCGATTTAGCCGGGAGAGTTGGTGTTTCACCACCGCCTTGTTTAAGGCGCGTTAGGGCTCTTGAAGAATCTGGAGTTATATTGGGTTATTATACGAACCTATCAATGCATGAACTTGGCTTTAATGTAAATGTTTTCGCCCAAGTTGGTTTGGTTACCCAAGCTGAGCCTGACTTGGTTGCTTTTGAGGCATTAGTTCAATCATGGGCCGAGGTAAGAGAATGTTATATGCTAGCTGGAGAAACAGACTTTTTGTTGAAGGTTGTAGCAGAAGATTGGGAAACCTATCAAAGTTTTGTAATAAATAAATTGACTGTTGCTCCTAATGTAGGTCACGTTAAGTCTTCTTTGGCAATACGTTCATCTAAAGTTCTACAAGGAGTTCCGGTACGTTCAGATAATTGACCTTAAATAAGTTTAGATATCTAACTAATTAGTATTTTATTTATTAAAAAGAAACCCCAGCCTAAAACTTTATTTATAATTAACTTCTATAATTTCATATGATTTTGAGCCGCCGGGAGCGGTTACATCAACACTATCACCTACTGATTTACCTATTAGAGCTCGTGCCGTAGGAGATGTAATTGAGAGTTTGCCATTTTCAATATCCGCTTCATAAGTTCCAACTATCTGAAAAGTTGACTCATCATCAGTATCTTCGTCTATCAGCTTAACTGTGGCACCAAAACGCACAATCTCGCCCGATAATTTTCCTGGATCAATAACATCAGCGAGGCTAATAACTGACTCAAGTTCTAAAATTCTACCTTCAATAAAACTTTGCTTTTCTCTAGCAGCATGGTACTCGGCATTTTCAGATAGGTCTCCATGTTCGCGAGCGACCTCAATTGCTTTTATAACTTCATGCCTCTCAACAAACTTAAGTTTTCGGAGCTCCTCTTCTAATGCGGCCAATCCACCAGCCGTCATTGGAACTTTTTCCATTTTATTCGCCTCGAAACGTTAATAAAAATAACTTACGATAATTGATTTTTGTTATATCATAAATTATTTCTTTTTAAACTCAAAAATAGGATTGCAGAGAAGCAACTTTGAGTCCCATGTTGAATTTATCTTTATTAGATAGTTGAATACGAATAGCATCGACGGCTGCCGAGGCTCCAGCTATTGTTGTATACTGAGGGATATTCATTTTTAACGCAGAACTTCTGATAGAAGAACTATCTGCGACCGCTTGTGCTCCCTCTGAAGTATTAATAATCATTTGCACTTCATTCGAAAGTATTAAATCAACGCAATGCGGTCTACCTTCGAGGACTTTATTAATTGGTTTTGCTATTATACCCGACTTTTTAAAGATTTCAGCAGTTCCCATTGTCGCTAAAATCTCAAAACCCATATATTGTAGGTCGGAAGCTATTTTGATAGCAGCTGTTTTGTCACTATCTTTTACAGAGATGAATATAACCCCCTTTAATGGAAGCAATGTTCCCGAGGCTAATTGAGATTTGGCAAAAGCTCTCGTAAAATCTTTATCAATACCCATTACCTCTCCGGTTGACTTCATTTCTGGCCCAAGAATAATATCAACACCGGGAAAACGAGAGAATGGGAAAACAGCCTCTTTAACAGCCGTGTGTTTTGGATTTGTAATATTATCTAAATTAAAACTAGAAAGTTTTTCGCCGGCCATTATTCGAGCAGCAATTTTAGCAACCGGAATTCCTCTAGCTTTAGCTACGAAAGGAACGGTTCGGCTAGCTCGTGGATTAACCTCTAGGATAAAAATATTATCGCCTTGAATTGCAAACTGAACATTCATTAGACCTATAACACCCAGAGATAAGGCCAGAGATTCGGCTTGATCACTTAGATTTTTGATAATATCTGGTTTCAAAGAATGGGGGGGAAGTGAGCATGCGCTATCCCCGGAATGTATTCCAGCTTCTTCGATATGTTCCATGATACCTGCTATAAAAACTTCTGATCCATCACAAATGGCATCTAAATCTACCTCAATGGCATCTCTTAAATAACAGTCAATTAGAATGGGACTATCGCCTGATACAACAACAGCAGTTTTAATATAGTGATGTAATTGTTCAACGTTGTGTACTATTTCCATTGCTCTTCCGCCAAGGACATATGAAGGTCGTATTACTACAGGATATCCTATATCCTCGGCTACTTGCTCCGCTTCTTTAGCCGATCGAGCAGTTCCATTAGGTGGTTGTTTTAATTTGAGCTTTTCAAGTAGTTTCTGGAATCTCTCTCTATCTTCTGCGAGATCAATCGCATCTGGAGACGTGCCTAAAATAGGAATATTTGAATCTTCAAGCGTAGCCGCTAGTTTTAGCGGTGTCTGACCACCAAATTGAACAATAACACCATGAATAAGACCATTTATTTTTTCGGCTTCGATTAACTCGATAACATCTTCACCAGTGAGTGGTTCAAAATATAGTCGATCGGATGTATCATAGTCTGTAGATACGGTCTCCGGATTACAATTAACCATTATTGACTCATACCCAGCTTCTTTCATTGCATACGCTGCATGAACACAACAATAATCAAACTCAATACCTTGACCTATACGATTTGGCCCCCCACCTAGTATAATAACTTTCTTAGCAAGTGAAGGGTTAACTTCAGTTTCAGGCTCGTTTAATCCATCTCCTTCATAAGAAGAATACATGTAGGATGTTTGTGATGAAAATTCAGCTGCACATGTATCAACTCGTTTATATACTGGATTAATACCAAGTTCTTTTCGTTTTAGTGTAACAGTTTTAATATCTAAATTTACTAATTCTCCAATTCTAGCATCAGAAAAACCCAACTTTTTTACAGCAAGAAAATCTGATTTATTAAGGGGTAAGCCTTTCTTTCTGAGATCCCACTCAAATTTAACAATCATTTCAATCTGATCTAAAAACCATGGATCAAAACCAGAAGATTTTTGTATTTTTTTGAGACTCATTCCATGTCTTATTGCTTGAGCTACATATAGAATCCGATTGGGGTGGTGTTGAGATAATGCAGCTGCAATGCTATCGTGATTTGGAGCACCAGCTATTTTTACCTCATTAAGACCTGTTAGGCCTATTTCCATAGAACGCAGACCCTTTTGTAGGCTCTCAGCAAAAGATCTGCCTATAGACATAGCCTCGCCAACTGATTTCATGGCTGTTGAGAGTAGAGCCTCAGTTTGCGGAAATTTTTCAAATGTAAATCTTGGAATTTTTGTTACAATATAATCTATGCTTGGTTCAAAGGCGGCTGGAGTGATTCCTGTAATATCATTTTTTAACTCATCAAGCGTAAAGCCAATAGCCAGCTTTGCCGCAACTTTTGCTATTGGGAAACCAGTAGCTTTCGAAGCTAACGCGGAAGATCTTGAAACACGGGGATTCATTTCAATTATTACTAGGCGACCATTATCGGGATTTATCGCAAATTGCACATTGGAGCCACCTGTATCGACCCCAATTTCTCTTAAGACGGAGATAGACGCATTTCGTAAAATTTGGTATTCTTTATCCGTTAATGTTAGTGCTGGCGCAACTGTAATTGAGTCGCCGGTGTGGATGCCCATAGGATCCACGTTTTCAATTGAGCAAATGATGATACAATTGTCTGCGCTGTCCCTAACAACCTCCATTTCATATTCTTTCCACCCTATAATTGATTCTTCAACCAAAACTGAGGTTACAGGTGATGCAGCAAGGCCTGTAGCCACAATTTGATTATATTCGGCTTTATTATAAGCAACTCCTCCGCCAGCTCCTCCTAGAGTAAAACTAGGCCGAATTATCATGGGTAACCCAATATCATTACGAGCTTTTTCTGCCTCTTCCAAGTTTGTAACCAAATAAGATTTCGGACTTTCGAGCCCAATTTTATCCATTGCATCTCGAAATTTAAGCCTATCTTCGGCTTTTTCAATGCTCTCCGCATTCGCTCCTATTAATTCTACATCGTATTTGGTTAGTATTCCTGTGTTCCATAGATCCATTGCAGCATTAAGCCCAGTTTGTCCGCCCATTGTAGGTAAAATAGCATCTGGCTTTTCTTTTATTATTATTTGCTCAATAAATTCTGGAGTAATGGGTTCAATATATGTAGCATCTGCTGTTTCGGGGTCTGTCATTATTGTTGCTGGGTTTGAATTAACTAATATAACCCTGTATCCCTCCTCCCTGAGCGCCTTACAAGCTTGAGCTCCTGAATAATCGAACTCGCAAGCTTGTCCTATCACTATTGGACCAGCCCCAATAATTAAGATCGACTTAATATCATTTCGTTTGGGCATTTTTCTCCATATTTTTGATAAATTTAGTAAATAAATATTGACTATCCTGTGGGCCAGGAGATGCTTCTGGATGATATTGAACCGAAAAAATTTTCTTTCCTTCCACGCGAATACCTTCGACAGTATTATCGAATAATGATTTATGTGTCTCAATTACCCCGGATGGCAGACTATCGCGTTCAACAACGAAACCATGATTCTGCGAAGTTATTTCAATTTTTGAATTTTTTAGGTTTTTAACCGGATGATTTGAACCACGGTGCCCATGATGCATTTTTTTTGTTTTAGCACCTAAAGCTAGTGCTAACATTTGATGACCTAGACAAATTCCAAAAATAGGAATGCTTTCTTTTATTAACGTTTGAATCATTGGAACGGCATATTTGCCGGTAGCCTGGGGGTCTCCCGGACCATTAGAAAGAAAAACACCATCCGGATTCAATGCCATTATTTCCTGTGCTGATGTTGTTGCGGGCATAATTTTTAAACGACAGCCAGCTGAAGCTAGAGATCGCGCAATGTTGCGCTTTATTCCAAAATCTACGGCAACAACAAAATATTGTTGTTCTCTAGAGTCACTGAATCCTCTATTACTGGTCCAGGTACCTTGTGTCCAATCATATGGTTTCCTACAGGTTACTTCTTTTGCTAAATCTAGTCCTTCAAGACCACTAAATTGGGAAATTTCTCGTAGTGCTAAATCAATATCAATTTTACCGTATAAAATTGTTGCTGTTGCATAACCCCGTTTTCTAATTCTCTTAGTAATCTGACGGGTGTCTATTCCGGTAATGGCAACAAGATTATTTGTTTTCAGCCATCTTTTTAATGCAAGTCCAGATCGCCAGTTTGATGGTTCAGTAATATCAGCGCTTATAACGCAGCCAAGTGCAGCTATTTTAGGAGACTCATTGTCATCTTCATTTGTTCCTACATTACCTATATGAGGAAAAGTAAATGTAATTATTTGTCCAGCGTAAGAGGGATCGGTTAAAACTTCTTGATAGCCAGTTAGAGAAGTATTAAAGCATAATTCTCCGGTTATGGTTTTTTTTTCTCCTGCACCAGATCCCCAAAATATTGAGCCATCATCAAGTATCAGTGCCGCATCTTTGTCTGGCGGACGTTGATATTTTTTTACAATAGTTTTGGCGACTATCATGTCTAGGGCGGATCCTTGCTGGTTTGAGTATTCAATTCTATTATTTGCAACCCAAATTATCAAAAAGGTATAGTTTCCTTAATCCCATTAAAATCTAGAGACTAAAGGCTATTAGGCGATGTTATGGTTCCGGTCAAGATAAATATAATTTAAAAAACTCAATAAAAACAGTTATTTATAAAAAGAAATCAATTTGACTCTTGGTTTTACTATAGGTTAGTGTCCATTCAATCAATTTTTAAGGATGATTCGATGCTACGAGAGCGTATTAACAATGAGCTTAAATCAGCTATGAGATCTAAAGAACAGACAAAAGTTCTTACACTTCGCCTTATCAACGCAGCAATTAAGGATCGTGATATTGCTGATCGAGGCAAAATTGGAGGGGACGATCAGGGAATTGGTGATGATGATATTTTACAATTACTCCAATCTATGATCAAGCAACGCAGGGACTCTATTGAGGCATATAGTAAGGGGGGAAGGGATGATTTAGTAAATCGTGAAAAGGCGGAGATTGAGGTAATAAAAATTTTTTTACCTGAACAGTTAACAAAAGAAGAAATAGTTTCTGCCGTAAATGTGGTTATCGATAACACTGGTGCTACGAGTTTGAAAGAAATGGGCCTTGTGATGTCAAAACTTAGACAAGAATATGCGGGTAAGATAGATTTTGGGAAAGCAAGTGAAATTGTAAAGGCAAGATTAGCTCAATCTTAAATAAAAATTTTACTAGAAATAATGCTTAATAAGAATAACCAGCTAAATGTTTGGTTTGCTTTGAACTTTTTCAAGCAATCTAGAGGATCGTTAATATTTATGGAGCATATCTGCCAAATTGCATGAATAGCTGTTAAACTAATACCAAAATAAAATAACCAATGTGAGTCAACCATGTACCCGGCTATTAGCATCAAAATAATGGTTATAGAGAATACAAAGCACAAAAATAGGTGGATGTTATTTTGAAACTTTAATGCTAAAGATTTTATACCTACCTTTAAATCGTCATTTATGTCCTGTAGAGCATAAATTGTATCATACCCTAAAGTCCAAAATATGCCCGCCAAATATAACACAACAGCAGGGGCTTGCAATTCCCCTGTAGTCGCGATCCATCCGAGCAAAGCTCCCCAGTTGAAAGTAAAGCCAAGAATAAGCTGAGGCCAGTAGGTGAATCTTTTAGTTAATGGATAAATAACAACGAGAATTATGGATGCTAGGCCAAAGTAAATTGTTAAATTATTGAATTGTAATAAAACGATTAACCCAAGCCCGCATAGGCTAATCATAAATATGCTCGCCTGTTTGACTGTAAGTAACTTAGCTGCGATGGGGCGGTCACTTGTTCGTGCAACATTAGCATCTAATTTGTGATCAAATATATCATTGAGACAACAACCAGCCGCGCGCATTATAATAGCTCCAAAAAAAAATAATAAAAATAAATTGAGTAACTCTATTATATTATTCCAATTCTCTATTGCCAGAGCAATTGACCACCAACAGGGAAAGAGTAGCAACCAAGCCCCTGTTGGTCTATCGATGCGGGATAATCTAATGTAAGGTTGAACACGGCTTGGCAGTAGTTTTTCTACCCAATCTCGACGAGGTATATCAGATGCGTGGTTATTTTTATTTTTCATAATTCATATCAACTGGCGCTAAGCTTAAATCTATTTTACTTAGAATTTATATATCATTTTTATAATATTTTCATCAGCATTCCCTTGCGTAGAGAACTTTTTTATTTTTTATTATTGTTTTATTTTGAAAAGATAGCTTGCAATTTTCTATAAAGGCAAAAATGAAATCAATTATCCGTCTATACATCTCTCAGGAAATAGTTAATCAAGAGGTAATTTACATAGTGGAAGGACAATTACATTATTTGCGCAATGTAATGAGGGTATCAATTGGGGACGATATATTGATATTTGACGGCATTAATGGAGAATTTAGAGCGTGTATTACGAATATTACAAAAAAAAGAATTGTTTTAAATGTTATGGAAAAAACGCGTGTTCAAGATACGGGCCACGATATTTGGATAATTTTTCCAATTTTAAAAAAAAGTAAAATCAATTTATTAATTGAAAAAACCACCGAGTTGGGGGTTTCTTGTCTACAACCGATTTTTACTGAATATACAAATTCAGATAGTCTAAAAATTAATCGATTGACTCTCAGCGCTATCGAGGCTGCTGAACAAAGTAGGCGATTAAGCATTCCGGTTATAAAACCTGTTAAAAAACTGGACGAACTTATAAGTTGTTGGGATAAAGATAGACGATTATTGGTAATGGATGAAACCACCGTTTTGGGTTCTGACAAAAGTTTAGTACATAAGACATTATCAAAATTAGATTTTAATAAAAGAAAACTGATAAAAGATGCTATTATTATTGGCCCAGAAGGGGGGTTCTCATCATCGGAGCTTGACCTCCTGGAGAATCTACCCTTTGTTACTAAATTATCATTAGGACAACAATTACTCCGTGCAGAAACTGCAGCGATCGCAGCCTTGGCAATTTGGAATGAGTGTGTCTCTAATTGAGAACCCAAACTCGAGAACTATGTATGCAAACTTTATTAAATAAAAATCAGCTTATTACCGATAAGGAACAGTTATTGGAGTATTTTCACTCTGGCTGTAAACCTATGGCTCAGTGGAGAATTGGAACAGAACACGAAAAATTTGCATTTGATATCAAAACCTTAAAACCACTTCCGTATGAAGGCCGGAATGGCGCGAGTGGGATAAAAGACTTGCTATCTGGATTAGCCGAGAACGGCTGGAAGCCCGTTATTGAAAATCAAAATATAATCGCTTTAATAAATTCTGATAATAGCTCGATAACCTTGGAGCCAGGAGGTCAAGTAGAGTTATCTGGCGCACCTCTTGAGAATGTTCATCAAACATGTGGAGAGGTAAACGGACATCTGCAAGAAGTAAAGAAAGTTGCGGATAGGCTGGGTGTAGGTTTTATTGGCCTAGGGTACCAACCGAAATGGTCGATAGAAGACGCTGAATGGATGCCAAAGGAACGTTATAAAATAATGAGCGAATATATGCCCAAAAAAGGTTCATTGGGACACCATATGATGCTCGCCACTTGCACTGTTCAAGTAAATTTAGATTTTAGTTCTGAGGCTCATATGGTGCAAATGTTTCGAGCAGCATTAGCACTACAACCACTCGCAACGGCTTTGTGGGCAAACTCTCCGTTTAGTAATGGTAAAAGAAATCATTTTTTGAGTTACCGCAGCCATATCTGGACAAAAACAGATCCTGATAGGTGCGGAATTATGCCTTTTGTTTTCGATGATAATTTTGGCTTTGAGAGTTATATTGATTACATGCTTGATGTGCCTATGTATTTTGTCCACCGTAATGAAAAATATATTAATTCTGCAGGTCAATCATTTCGCGATTTTATTAAAGGTGAACTGCCAGCTATGCCGGGAGAAAAGCCTACTTTAAAAGATTGGGAAGATCACTTAACTACGGCTTTTCCTGAAGTTAGGTTGAAGCGCTTTATCGAGATGCGAGGATCGGATGGCGGGTCTTCAAACAATTTGTGTGCTTTGCCTGCTTTTTGGGTAGGCTTGCTCTATGATGACGAGGCTTTAAAAAATACCTTAGCAATTATTGATGATTGGTCTTATGAGGAAGTTTCGGAAATGAGAGATGTCGTTCCAATATCTGCGCTCGACACCCCTTTTCGTGAAGGAACATTAAAAGATCTAGCAAAATCCGTTCTAGAAATTTCTGAAAAGGGCCTCAAAAGACGTAAAAATTTAGATGAAAAAGGCAGAGATGAGTCATTATTTTTGAAGTCGTTGAAAGCTATTGCTGAAACCGGTATTACACCAGCAGAGGAAATACTTGAAAAATATTTTGGGGAATGGGGCCAAAAAATAGACCGGATATATGAAGATTATTCTTATTGATTTCAAAAAACTATTAGTTATTTTATGTTAGTTACGTTGTAATTAGGGGTTGCAAATATGCGTAGTAAGATTATCAACGAATTGGCTCCAAGTGGTGTCCTCAGGGTAGGTATTAATAAAGCAAATATACTGCTTGTTACGGGAGAAAAAGACAATGGGGAGCCGTCTGGAGTATCGCCTAATTTGGCTCACGAAATAGCTATGGAATTGGGTGTAGGAATAAAATATATCTCTTGCGACACTCCGGGAGGAACAGCGGAAACGATAAAAAATAATATTTGTGATATAGTATTGATTGCTGATGAACCGGCCCGCGCAGAATTCATAAGATTTACTGATGCTTATGTTGAAATTGAGGCAACCTATATTGTACCGCAAAACTCTCCAGTAAAGATTATAAGCGATGTTGATCAATCTCAAAATCGAATAGCGGTTTCGGGTACAAGCGCATATGACTTATATCTAACTCGTACGATAAAAGAAGCTTCTTTGCATAGGGGGCAGGGATTGCCAGAAACGGCTCAATTGTTTCTGGATAAAAAATTAGATGCGTTAGCTGGCCTTCGGCCTGCGCTGGAGGAAAATCTAGAGCGAATGTCAGGTATGCGAATCTTAAAAGATTGCTTTATGACGGTTGAGCAGGCAATTGGTACTCATAAAACCAATTCTATAGGCTATGAATTTTTATTAGATTTTATAACTAGTGCAAAGTCCAGTGGATTAATTTCAAAGCTAATTAAAAAATATGGAGTTGAGGGCAAACTGCAAGTTCCAAAGTAAATTATAATTTTGCAGCTTCAGAATTCTGTTCCGCCGACCGTTAATTCATTAAGAAGGATTGTGGGTTGTCCCACACCGACGGGTACTCCTTGTCCCTCCTTGCCACAGGTGCCAACACCTGAATCTAAAGACATATCGTTTCCTATCATTGATACGGTCTTCAATGCCTCTGGCCCACTCCCTATTAGAGTAGCGCCTTTAACAGGTGAACCCAGCTTACCATTCTCTATTTGATAGGCCTCAGTACAACTAAATACAAATTTGCCACTTGTAATGTCTACCTGACCACCACCAAAATTTACTGCATAAAGACCTTTATCTACAGATTTAATTATCTCGTCTGGATCATGTTTTCCATTGTCCATTATGGTATTTGTCATGCGGGGCATCGGTGCGTGAGCGTGGCTCTGACGTCTTCCATTTCCTGTGCTGGCGGTTTTCATCAAATTTGCATTCATTCGATCTTGCATAAATCCAGTAAGTATTCCATCTTCAATTAGAACGGTACGTTCACTAGGCGTCCCCTCATCATCAATTGATATTGAACCTCGACGATTTATTAACGTACCATCGTCTACTACGGTTACTCCGGGAGCAGCTACGCGTTTACCCATTAAGTCAGAAAAAGCTGAGGTTTTTTTGCGATTAAAGTCACCCTCTAATCCGTGTCCAATTGCTTCATGTAATAGGATAGCCGGCCAGCCGGACCCTAATACAACTGGCATTTCACCAGCGGGAGTAGCCAAACTCTCCATGTTAACGTTGGCTTGCCGGAGTGCTTCATCAACAGCATTGCTCCACGTTTCCCGATTTAGAAATTTTTGATAGGTTTCTCTTCCACCCATGCCAAAACTTCCGGATTCCATTCTATCGCCATTACCCAAGACCACAGATACATTTAATCTAACCAAAGGTCTTATATCCGCTACTCTCATTCCATTTGATCTCAGTATTTGAACCGCTTGCCATTCTCCCGTAAGTGAAGTTGATACTTGCTTTACCCTGTCATCTTTGTCTCGTGCATATGTATCAATATCAGATAATAATTTAATTTTTGTCTCTGATGAGACCATATTTAGTGGGTTATCCGGAACGTATAGGCTTTGATTTGACCGTGAAGGATTTAATAATATAGACCCATCATAACCCGATTTCACTGCTTTTACAGTTTTTGCAGCCCGCTCTACTGCATCTTCGGAGAACTCGGAGGCGTGACTATAGCCAATGGTCTCGCCAATAACAGCCCTAAGTCCGAAGCCTTGCATGCTATCAAAACTCGCATTTTTTAATCGGCCATCATCAAAAACAAAGGCTTCAGATTGGTTATACTCCATAAATAATTCCCCATCATCGGCGTTATGGAGTGCATCTGTGATAATAGTTTCAAGACGTGTCTTATCCAACTCCGTTCGATCAAAGAATATTTCGTCTGTTGTCATGATATCAGTCATCGCCTGTTCCTCTATTAATTGCTTTCTTGATATTAGGTAAAACCGTATTACCAAACAAGCGCAAGAGATGCCAGAAATTAAATTATAAAATATGGTTTTATCCCTTAATCTTGACTTTTGAGAATTTTGTTGTAACTTAATATTGTGGTGATTTGGACAACCAGCTTGCAGCCACTTTAAATAATTATAGCTAAAAGGTTGGTGCATAAGAAGCTCCGGCCAGATTATATAAAGGAGTGTCTTTTATGCCTAATGAAACCTTCACAAATCAAATATTAAATTGGCAAGTTTCGACGAATTTGATCCGAGGTGGTTTAAATCGTTCGAATTTCGAGGAGACTAGCGAGGGTTTATTCATGTCCTCGGGATTTGTTTACGAAACCGCTGAGAAGGCTCAGCGTGCTTTTGAAGGAGAAGAAGAGAGATTTATCTATTCAAGATTCTCAAATCCAACTATTGGTATATTTGAGGATAGAATGGCTTTGCTGGAGGGTGCTCAAAATTGTAGAGCTACTGCCACTGGAATGGCGGCAGTATATGCATCTTTAGCTGCAACGCTAAAGGCTGGAGATAGACTAGTTGCATCTAGGGCCTTATTTGGGTCTTGTGATTATGTCTGTAGACAGCTTTTCCCACGACATGGAGTGGAGACTGTAATGGTCGATGGGACTAATATTTCCGAGTGGGAGAGAGCACTTAGAAAACCAACGTCGGCTGTTTTTTTAGAAACGCCCTCCAACCCACAGCTAGATATCATTGATTTGTCTGCTGTTTCCGAAATTGCGCATAAAGCTGGCGCGAGAGTAATTGTGGATAACATCATTGCTACCCCAATTTTTCAAAAACCTCTTATGCTCGGCGCGGATGTAGTTGTTTATTCATCTACAAAACATATTGATGGACAGGGCCGAGCTATGGGAGGGTGCATAATCACAAATGACAGTGAGTGGGCCATGGGTGATCTTAATCAGTTTTTGCGGCATACTGGTCCAGCCTTAAGTCCATTTAATGCGTGGGTTCACCTCAAAGGCATTGAAACATTAAAGTTAAGGGTCGAACAGCATGCGAGATCGGCACAATTGATTGCTGAATTTTTAGAGAATCAGACAAATGTTGAAAGAGTATTGTTTCCGGGGTTAGATAGCCATCCTCAACGAGCGTTAGCAAAAAAACAAATGGCTGGTCCGGGCACTGTAGTAAGTTTCGATATTGTTGGAGATAGATCCGAAGCCTTCAAATTTTTAAACGCTTTAAATATGATTGATATTTCAAATAATCTGGGCGATTCCAAGAGCCTTATTACTCATCCTGCTACTACAACACATCAACGCCTCTCTCCAGAAGCCCGCTCTGGTGTTGGGATCACGGATAGCATGGTAAGGTTGTCAGTCGGTCTTGAAGATCCATTAGATATTATAGAGGATTTAGAATCAGCTCTTAAAAAGATATAGAATCTACGATAATTTTTCTAATTTTGTTTCCACGGAAGATTCAAGTATTTCCATCCTTCTAAGTTACTTCTATGGCTACCGTCATCAGTTTTTCCCTCAAAACCTTCAAGAACATTGTAGCAGTTTTGAAAGCCGTGTTTTGTCAATTCTATCGAAGTTTCTATTGATCGTTGACCAGACCGGCATAACGACAATAAACGAGTAGATTTATCTGGACATGCATTGATTACTTCGTCAATAAAACAAGGATTAATTTCCATATTCGGAAATGATTTCCATTCTATTTTTAAAGCGTCTTTTTTTAAAGAAGATAAATCAGTTACTCCAACAAAATTCCATTCTGCCAATGTTCTAACATCTAATAGCACTGATTTACTGTCAGTCTTTAGAATTTGCCAAGCTTCAATAGGGTTTATATCGCCAGCATATCTAGGTAAACTGCTTTTTAACAATTTGTCTCTCCCGTTAAATTTTTAGTCTTGCGCAGTGTGATTAAAATTAGGGCTAATAAGGCATTAAGTATTAATTGATTTTTGCGTATGTTTGTATTTAATTTAGGTACTTTCAACCATGTTAATAGACGTGTAGAAGGCTATAGCAAAATATTTATTTTGTATTATGAGTTAGTAAATAAAAGATGTCATTAAAAAAAAATACTAGAAAAGAAGAACGTCCAGAGTTAACCATCGTTATACCAGTTTTTAATGAAATTGGTAACGTTGAAAGTTTAACGTCTGAGATAGAGAGAGCTCTTGCCGGCAGTCTTAGATTTGAAATTGTGTTTGTAAATGACTCAAGTGACGACGGGACTCTTGAAGCATTAAAGGTTCTTAAATCTCAAAAGTCATACCTAAGGGTATTTACCCATAAAAAAAGATATGGCCAAAGTGCCGCAATTTTAACGGGCGTGAGAGTAGCTAAGGCTTCATTAGTTGCGACGTTGGATGGTGATGGTCAGAATAATCCACGGGATTTAACCAAGCTTTATGATGTTTACGTAAATTCATCTGGAAAAGATAATAAACTTATGATTTGCGGTTACAGGTCAAAAAGGCAAGATAATTTTATTAAAGTATTATCTTCTAAAGTTGCTAACTCAATTCGATCGAAATTATTAAGGGATGGTACAATTGATACTGGATGCGGTATTAAACTTTTCAGGGCGCAAGATTTTTTAGATTTACCGATATTTGATCATATGCATAGATTTTTGCCCGCACTAATCTTACGCGATGGTGGTAGAATTATATCAACTGAGGTAGTACATAGATCTAGGGGGCAGGGAAATTCCAAGTATGGTTTGTTTGATCGATTGTGGGTTGGAATTATTGATATCTGCGGTGTTATGTGGCTAAAGCGTAGGAAAATTAATGTTGAAGTTGACGAACTAGAATGACTTTACGAATACTTCTTCGGAGTACCATATTGATCGGGACGCTTGTTTTATTGGGGTATGCTATGAAAGCATTAAACCTTGAAAATTATATAAATGAAGAGAGTGTAGATGCATATATAAGATCAAAAGGTATTGCTGGCCAATTATTTTTTATTGGAATTGCAAGTATATTAGCGTCTATTGGTTTCCCTAGACAAATTATTTCTTTCTTGGCTGGTTATGGATTTGGACTCGAACTAGGCTTTTTCATAGCACTAATTTCATGTGTTCTTGGATGTATAATTTCTTTTAATTTTGCGCGTTTTGTATGCCGTGAATGGGTTCAAACAAAGTTTTTGGACCGATTGGGGAAAGCAGATAGTTTTTTCATTGCTAATACCTTCTCTACGACATTAATGATAAGATTAATGCCAGTTGGAAGTAACGTTATAACGAATTTTTTAGCTGGTGTTTCTGGAGCCCGAGGTACTAGTTTTTTCAGTGGATCAGCGTTAGGATATGTACCTCAAACAATTATTTTTGTTATGCTTGGAAGTGGTTTTAATATAGAAACAGAAATTCGCATAGGTTTGAGCATATTTCTTTTTATTCTCTCTTTTCTGCTGGGTATATTTTTATTTCGCAGATATAAAAATAATTAAAGTTATGACATACTCAATATTCATAAGATTAATACAACTAAAACAGTCAAAAAATTAAAACTAAGACTTGACGTACTCGATTTCCAAACTATGTTTTGGCAGTCTTGAGTGAGAGTGCTAATCTAGTAAATGATCTGTACGGCAAAAATTGCTCAGGTAATTTAAGATAGAAACAAAAAATCAAAGATTAAATGGAGAAAGAAATGGGTTTTAAACCTTTACATGACCGCGTGGTAGTTAGCCGCTTTGCGGAAGAGACAAAAACAGCAGGAGGAATTATTATTCCCGACTCTGCTCAGGAAAAGCCCTCTGAAGGCAAAGTGGTTGCTGTTGGAGATGGTGTACGTGGAGATGATGGTTCGGTCAAACCGCTAGACGTTAAGAAAGGCGATCACGTATTATTTGGCAAGTATGGAGGCACTGAAATTAAAGTTGATGGTGAAGACCTTATGATTCTTCGCGAATCTGACATACTTGGGGTTATCGAAAAGCCTACAAATAAAAAATCAAAAAAATAAGAGAATTACTTTTTAGATATTAAAAAAATTTAGGAGAACAATTGAGATGGCGAAAGAAGTATTATTTGACGCAACTGCC
>CENP01237110.1_pt1 | contig 90848 bp, 93 predicted proteins | sample 361281 | NCBI WGS metagenome assembly CENP01 (sample SAMEA2591122, study PRJEB7988) | marine metagenome | biome: marine biome (ENVO:00000447); feature: deep chlorophyll maximum layer (ENVO:xxxxxxxx); material: saline water (ENVO:00002010), including plankton (ENVO:xxxxxxxx) | depth 70 m
ATCGCCCATAAAAAATGATTTGAAGGTGTAATTTATTCCATTTTTCTTTTGGGAATAAGAGTTTTGCATCTTTTTCAGTTTGTAGAACACTACTACCATTTGATAATCCCCATCTTTTCATCAATCTGTGGATATGGGTATCTACAGGAAATGCCGGGTGGTTAAACCCTTGACTCATTACTACTGATGCTGTTTTGTGACCAACAGAAGGAAGAGATTCTAGTGCTTCGTATGAATCAGGAACTTCTCCATTATATTGATTGCAGATAATTTCGGATAGTCCCTTTATTCCTGTGGACTTCATTGGAGTGAGGCCACAGGGTCTAATGATATCAGCAATTTCCTTGACACTTAATTTTGCCATCTTTTGTGGCGTGTCAGCTTTTTTAAATAATATCGGCGTAATTGTGTTTACGCGCGCATCGGTACATTGTGCAGATAGAACGACGGCAACGAGCAAAGTGTAATTACTATAATGGTCAAGGGGGATTGGAGTTTTGGGATAAAGTTTTTCAAGAGCAGCCTGTATGTAAGATACTTTTTCTTTCTTTGTCATGAGAACAAAGAAAACAACTGTTTTCTAGGATTAAAAGAAATTTTTTAAAAATTATGACACATTTAAAAGTTGGAGATATGGCTCCAGATTTTTCGGTCCTCGACGCAGAGGGGAATAACATTAACTCTAGTGACTTTTTGGGTAAAAAGGTTGTTCTGTATTTCTATCCTAAAGATGACACGCCTGGTTGCACGGCTGAGGCATGTTCTTTTAGAGATAATTATTCCACTTTGCAAAAGGCAGGATTGACAATTATTGGAGTCTCTCCTGATTCCGTAAAAAAGCATTCTAACTTCACGGAAAAATATAATTTACCTTTTCCTTTGATCGCGGATGTAGATCTTAAAATTATCAAATCATATGGTGTTTGGGGAATTAAAAAAATGTACGGTAAGGAATATGAAGGTGTTTATCGTGAGACCTTCATAATAGATGAAAGCGGTAAGATTCATGCTATTATCAATAAGGTAAAAACGAAAGAAAGTGCGGAGCAGATTTTATCCTTGATTTAATTTTAAATCATTTTCACCTTTTAAACAATTTCAATGGATAATGTGGATAAATTATATTTTTTAATGATACGAATTAGTATTCTTTCCTAGTTAGCCATCACCTCAATTCATACATTTGAATAGAAAAATTTTTAAATAAAAAAAATTAACATTGATTCTTATGAGCAACGATAAAGATGCCAAGCAGAAAGCACTGAAACTAACCATGGATAAACTAGATAAGGCATATGGAAAGGGTGCCGTTATGCGTCTAGGAGATGATGCAATAGAGGATGTTGAAGTTATACCTTCTGGCTCTTTAGGTATCGACTTGGCTTTGGGAATTGGTGGATTTCCAAGAGGCCGAGTTGTAGAGATATATGGACCTGAATCCTCAGGTAAAACCACTTTAACTCTTCATGCTATATCCGAAGCTCAACGTATGGGAGGTATTGCGGCCTTTATAGATGCAGAGCATGCATTTGATCGGTTTTATGCAGAAAAAGTTGGAGTGAATACGGAAGAACTTATTATTAGTCAACCTGACAATGGTGAGCAAGCCTTAGAAATTGCAGATAATTTGATTCGTTCTGGGGCCATTGATTTGGTCGTAATTGATTCGGTAGCAGCATTGACGCCAAGGTCTGAAATTGAAGGTGAAATGGGAGACAGCAAGGTAGGTCTTCATGCAAGATTAATGTCACAGGCCTTAAGAAAATTAACAGGAACCATTTCTAAAACGAATTGTACGTGTATTTTTATTAATCAACTTCGTGAGAAGATTGGAGTTATGTTTGGTAACCCTGAAACCACTACAGGTGGTAATGCTCTAAAATTTTATTCTTCAGTACGTGTAGACATACGCAGAAGTACTCAAATAAAAGATGGTGACCGTGTCATGGGGAACCGTACAAAGGTTAAGATTGTTAAAAATAAAGTCGCTCCTCCTTTTAGAACAGCAGAGTTTGATATACTTTACGGAGAGGGGATATCAAAAGTCGGAGAACTTATTGACATTGGAACACAGTATGAGATAATAAATAAAAGTGGAAGCTGGTTTAGTTATGAAGGTACGAAACTGGGCCAAGGTCGAGAGGGAGTAAAGGCTATTCTTAAAGACAATCCGGAGCTAATGGAGGAAATCGAAAATAAAATCGTTCTCAAAATTCAAGATGTATAGTTCTTGGTTAATGTTCGAAAAATATTTTTCTTTTTTTTTAATGCTGGCTTTATTTGCGTGCTCAAATAATTCAACTCCTCCTAATATTCAAACTAAAACTAGTGTTTCGCCATTAGATAGTCTTAATGATTACATATCTGATAATCCGAATGATTTACCCTCGCTGATATTAAGAGGTAGGAATTATTTAGAAAATGCGAATTTATTATATGCAGATGCAGACGCAGATGCTGTTCTTGAAATAGATAGCTTGAATCATGATGCTCTTTTGTTAAAAGGGGAATCAAATTACTTATCAAACTCAACAAGAATATCCAGAGATTATTGGGCGAAATGCATAAAGGAGCATCCTGAAGACATCCAATGTAGGTTAAAGTTAGCTGAGCTCTACAGTATCGTTTTAGATTTTGAAAAGAGTAATGAGCTCGTTAATAGAGTTATTGAAATAGACCCACAAAACCCAATAGCATTTTTCATCAAAGGTGTAAATATCCGAGACACAAAAGGAGATACAGCATTATCATTAAGCTATATCCAAAAAGCGATAGACTTAGATCCAGAATATTTTATAGCCATTGACATGGCTGCCGTTATGCTAGCAAATCAAAAAAATGAATTGGCTTTGAGTTACTATAACCGTTTAATAGAACTTGAGCCAAATAATTTTCAAACCTATTACAAAATGGGTATGTATCATCTAGGTATTGATAATTATAATGCTGCTCTTGAATCATTCACTAAATCAACCCAAATAAATCCTCAAGATGCAGAGAGTTTTTTTAATATGGGCTTCATTCATTTGGATTTGGGACTTTTGCTAGAAGCCAGAAATTTTTTTTCTAAAAGTATAGAGGCTCGAGCAATTAATCATAGAGCTTTCTACGGTCGTGGATTTTGTTGGGAAAGAGGCGGAGATTTGATTAATGCAGAGAAAGACTATCGTCAAGCTCTTTCGCTTAACCCCCAGCATCAAGCTAGTCAAGAGGCTTTGAAACGAATAATTAACCTGAAATAACATGGTTTTTTTTCAATCAAAACGCAAGATCATTATAAAATATCTTGTTATAGCAATATTAGCAATCTTTATTTCATCACTATTAATTGAGACCAAAACTATGACTGAACCTAAAGCATTGAAAAAAGATTTTACTCATGAGATTCATGGAGATAAAAGATTAGATCCATATTACTGGTTAAATGATAGAGATGATCCTGAGGTGATATCTTATCTAAAGTCCGAAAATAATTATCGCGAAAACGGAATGAAGGTTGTCAAGGAATTGGAGAATGAACTCTATTCAGAAATGACCGACCGATTAAATCCCGATGAGTCAAGTGTACCTGTGCAGGTTGATAATTATTGGTATCAAACGCGTTTTGAAAGCGGAAATGATTATCCTTTATATTGTAGGAGGAAGGGGAGCTTAGATTCTGCAGAAAATATAGTTTTAGATGTTAATTTATTGGCTCAAAATAAGTCCTATTGTCAAGTTAGTGGTCTTTCAATGACTCGCGATCATCAACGTATGGCTTATGGAGTTGATTTTGTAGGACGCCGCTTGTATACTCTTCAGTTTGTCGATTTAGATAAAAATAAGATTTGGGATTTTCAGGTTGAAGGAACCTCTGGTGCATTTGCGTGGGCTGATGATGGAGAAACCTTTTTTTATGGCACAAAAGACCCTGTTACATTGCGTGCCGATAAAATTTGGCGACGAAAAATTGGATCGGATTTACCACCTGTACTTGTTTATCATGAAAAAGACGAAAAATTTTCATGTACTGTGTATCGATCTAAATCGAAAAAATACATTCACATAGCAACAGGAGCAACAAACGTAGATGAGTTACATTATCTATCCTCAGAAAGTCCAATTGGTGAATTTGAGGTTTTGCGAAGAAGAGAAATTGGAGTTGAATATTCTGCGAGTCATTTTAATGGTCACTGGTATATAATCAGTAATATAGGTAAACGAAAGAATTTTGCATTATTTCGGGCGAATGAACTTTCACCGAATAAGTGGACTCCATATATCGAACATCGTGATGATGTTTTGCTGGAGGGCATTGACTTATTTACTGACTTTCTGGTTACAGAAGAGCGTTCAAATGGTCTTTTAAAGCTTGTTATTCGACCATGGGAAGGAAAACCACACAAAGTGACGCTTCCCGAAGAAACATACACTCTGTATACTGGAAGTAATCCCACAGAAAAGACTGAAAATTTAAGATTTGTATATACTTCTCTGATAACTCCAGCTACCACATATGATTATAATATGAGCACTCGGGAAAAGAAAATTTTAAAACAGACAAAAATTCTTGGAGGATATGATTCCTCGAAATACGTCAGTTACCGATATTGGGCCACTTCAGATGATGGTACTAAAATACCTATCTCATGGGTTGGACCAAGAGAGACTCAAGGTAAACCGATTCCAACTCTTTTATACGGTTATGGTTCATATGGGATTACGGTTGATCCGAGTTTTTCTGTGGCTCGGCTAAGTCTGTTACAAAGAGGGATGGCTTTCGCCATAGCGCATGTCAGAGGAGGACAGTATATGGGTCGAGAATGGTATTTAAATGGTAGGATGGAGCATAAAATCAATAGTTTCAAAGATTTTATTAATTGTGGCGAGTTTCTAAAAAAATCAGGATATTCCTCAAAACTATATGCAATGGGAGGCTCTGCAGGAGGATTGCTTATGGGGGCAGTTGTTAATATGCGTCCAAAACTATGGTCTGGCGTTATAGCAGCAGTACCTTTTGTAGATGTGGTCACAACCATGCTTGATGAAAGTATACCATTGACAACAGGAGAATATGATGAGTGGGGTAACCCAAATGATTCAGATGTATACTTTCGTTTGAAAGCATATTCTCCTTATGACAATGTTAAAAATGAAGATTATCCTCCTTTACTTATCACAACTGGCCTACATGATAGTCAGGTTCAATATTGGGAACCTGCCAAATGGATAGCGAGGCTCCGTGATATGAGAAATAATAAAGAGCCCTTGTTTATGCATTGCAATATGGAAACAGGACATAGTGGGGCGTCTGGAAGATATCAGGCATATCGGGAAACTGCAATGGAATATTCTTTTCTTTTAGGTTTAAAAGAGGGATTATTCAATTAATATTCGTGCCTATAAATTTCATGACTCTTTCTGTGGCTCCAATATTTTTATTTACAAAGTCTTGTCCAGAAGATATTTTTTGTTTGAGACTTTTTTCGTCGAGATCAATCAGGTTTGAAAGCCATTGCATTAAAGTTTCTGAATCTGAATTTATCCCGAGTACATCTGCTTTGCACTCAGAGGCTTCCCAGTGACCTTTTATTTTCGGTCCGAATGTGATAATATTTCCAAATATGAGAGCTTCTAAAATATTATGCAATCCATTTTGGAATCCACCTCCTATAAATGTAAAGTCAGAATGACCATATATGTTTTTGAGTTGGCCCATAGTATCAACAATTAATACTCTAGATTTTATTAATTCTTGTTTCTCGTAAATATTTATCTCTGACATTAAAATGTATGGAACATCTAAAATTTTAATTATTTCTGAAGCTCTTTGATGTCTATGTGGAGCTATGACAAACTTAACTTCAGATAATTTAGGAATTAATGGAATCGTCATAGACTCTTCTCTGGGCCATGAGCTTCCTAAAACAAACAGTTTACTCTCACCTTTAAAGACATCTATTTCATCCAAAGGAGTCCATTTTTTTCTAAAATGATAGATACTATCAAACCTTCCGTCACCGCAAAAAAATCCATTCGAAAAATTTGACTTTTGCCAAAGTTTTAGACTTTTTTGAGTTTGATGACCAACTCCTAGCGCTCTTCGATAAATTTTATTCTCTAAAAAATTCCATTTCCATAAAGTGTGATGATGTTCATGAAACTGGCTAAAAGCAATTACATAAGGGATTTTTTTGTTGTATAAAACATTGGATAAGACAGGCCAAAGATCATATTTTGCTATAACTACGAATTTTGGATTTATTGTTTCAACAAAATGATGAATCTCTTTTTGCCTGTCAATAGGAATAAACCCGCAGTATTTTTCATTTTTTGAAACTATCTCCCATGCACTTGGTGAGAATATACTTACAAAAACTTTTTTCCCTTTTTTTTCGAAATCTCGAATGAGATTATGTACCATCCAATACTCCCCAAGTGAACTTGCATGTATCCAGATGTCAAAATTTGAAAATTTTATTGGCCTTTGGCGAGCTTTTTTCCAATCTAAGGCCCTTGAATATCCTAAAAAAGCGCCAACATCAATTATTATTTGAAATATGATTCCTGGAAGCCGATATATCATTCTCTTATTATTTTCTCATTTTTTAATAATAAAATATTGTCTCTGATTTTTCTCTTAGCATAGGTAAAATCCATGTCACTCTAAATCCTATTCCAAAGTCCCATTTATTGTTGTAGTCATAATCATCGAGATTAAACTGGTATTCTCGAACCAGTCTGGTCCTAGATTGAATCGTTTGTAATTCAATTTTAAAATGCGGTGCATTTTCACCAATGTGAATCCACCCAATATTTTCTTGCAAATAAAAACCTCGGTGCAAGTTATCCAAACCGTAGATATAGGGTATTTCTAATTGCGGAACTCCTCCTGAGGAAATAAATTTTCTTTTATGCTGGATCATCCCAGCTTCAAATAAAATTAATGGTTGATTGTTTTTATTTCCCCATTTCGGGATAAGCGAACCTAAATGAACACCTATTTGTCCACCTCTAATTTCGCTCTGGAGACTAGATAATGAACTACCATCATTACTCATTATCTCCCCATTTCTGGTGATAAGATGTTCTAAAATCTCATCCAAATTTTTCACATTGTTGCCAAAAAAATAAGTTGAGCTCAGTCCATAAATAATGGATTCCTTTAACCATGAATATTGAATTCCGGATTCAAGAAATGGTCCATAATAATTGCTCCAATTGCCAAATGGAATTTTGTTACCAAATTTCATTTGAATAAGACTTCCTCTTTTTTTTGATGTTTCAATTTTAACCATTCTATCCTTTATTGAGGCAGATAGAATGGGAGATTTTGCCATTATCTGAATATTTGAAAAAATCAATGAAATCCATATCAGAATTGAAATAATTCGCATGGCACTAAGTTAGAGGTTAAGATCTTTATATTGATTGACAGATTGAATTAGTATTTTTGTATCTACCCAACGAATAACTACCCAATTCAGGCATGAGCATACCCACATCAATTCAAATGGTTGATTTGCAAAGTCAGCACAAAAAAATTCAAAGAGAATTGAATTCTTGTATTCAAAAAGTTGTTGATTCTGGTGCTTATATAAATGGTCCTGAAGTGGGAAGATTTGCAGATAGTTTGTCGCTTTACTTAGGTTCTAAATATGTAATTCCTTGCGCTAATGGAACTGATGCTCTTCAAATTGCATTAATGTCATTAGATCTAAAGCCTGGTGATGAGGTGATTACACCAACATTCACATATGTGGCTACTGCTGAGGTCATCTCTTTACTGGGATTGAAGGCTGTTCTTGTTGATGTAGATCCGGATTACTTTGGTCTCAATATTGAACAAGTAAAAACTGCAATTACACCCAGGACCAAGGTTATTATACCAGTTCATTTATTTGGTCAATCAGCTAATTTAGAGCCTTTAATGAATTTGGCAGCAGATCACAAAATCAACATAATAGAAGATGCTGCGCAGTCTATGGGGGCATCTTATCGATTTTTAAATGGTAATGAAAAAAAACTCGGAACTATTGGAAGAATTGGTTGTACTTCATTTTTTCCATCAAAAAATTTAGGCTGCTTAGGAGATGGTGGGGCAATTATCACAAATGATGATTTTTTGGCAGAGAGAATTAAGATGGTCGCTAACCATGGTCAAAAAATTAAATATCATCATGATATTATTGGATGTAATAGCCGTTTAGATACAATTCAGGCTGCTATTTTGAATCTTAAACTTGCTCATTTAGATAATTATAATAAATCTCGTCAGCAAGCTGCAAAATTTTACGATAAACATCTAGCCTCTTTAAAATCACTGAGAATTCCTATGCGAAGAAAGGAAAGTACCCATGTTTTTCATCAGTATACTTTAAGAATCTTAGATGGGTCTCGTTACCAATTAATTCAATTTTTAAAAGAACATAAAATTCCCTCAATGGTATATTACCCATTGCCCTTACATTTTCAAAAAGCATTTAAAAATTTAGACCATTCTGGAATGAGCTTTCCTATTGCAGAGGCATTAGCTCGTCAAGTGATTTCATTGCCCATGCATTCAGAATTAGATGAAAAAACACAAGTTTATATTATTGATAAAATAAAAGAGTTTTATGGCGACTAATAAATCTCTAACAAGTTATTTGATAATGCTATTTAGAAAAAAAGTAAAGTTGTTTTCTCTTTTTATATCTGTTCTTTATTCTTTTAATCTGTCTGCACAGCCATTGAATTTCTCTATTGAAAAAGTAAAATCTTTTGATTTAAGATCTGTTGATGCAAACTATGATTTTAGAGTAAATTCGTTAGAATCTCAAGATGCTTTTTCCAAACAATCTTTTTTAAATGATTTGAAAAAAAAGGCAGAATTAAAATTAGGAAAAGGTAAATACGAATCAACGCGATATTTAAAAACAATGTCAGATTCTCCTATTTTAATTGATGAGCTGGGCATGAAGCGCGTATTTACTGTGAATGGTGCTCAAATACCCTTGGCAGGTGGAACTCCAAATGATAATACGGTGGCTTTTTCAAAAGACAGTATCCTTTTAGGAGCGGTTAATTCCATTTTGTGGGCATGGGATTTAAAAACTGATACATTTCATTTTCCACAGCAATTCATTTCTTTGATTCAAGCTTCAGGGGTAGTAACATCTTCTGGAGCAAGCGATCCACGATTATTGTATGATCCGAATGAAGATAGATGGGTTTTATTGTTTTTTGTTGGAAACACTCCGCAAACCAGTAAGATAGTTGTTTGTTTTAGCCAAACTAATGACCCAGCAGCAGGGTGGCATATGTACACACTACCCGGGAATCCACTGAACAATAATAGATGGAGTGATTTTCCAAGTATAGCTTTATCCGATGATAAATTAATTATGTCAATTAATCTTATCATTCCTGGTGTAAGTTGGCAGTTAGGTTTCGATGGAACCGTTATTTGGGAAATGGATAAGTTTTCCGGTTTTTCTGGTTCCTCAGTTCTTCCATCTGAATTGCATCATGGGATTAAGTATAATGGCAAATTTATAAGAAATCTTGTCGCTGTAAATGGTTGGAATGGATATGTATCAAAACCGATGTTTGCATCGAATCGAAATTTCAGTATTCAAAATGATTCAACATTTTTTTTGTCTCGGGTGGATTCTGCGATAGGTGGTACTCACAGTTATAATATTTCTATGTGCCCATCTTCGATTCCTTATGGTGTCCCTCCCAATGGAAAACAACCAATTGTCAGTGCATCGAACACTTACGACCTTTCAACTAATGATGGAAGATGGTTAGGGGCATTGGAGACGCCAACTGGTCAGGTTCATTTAGTCAGTACCACCAGAGATTTTACCACTAATAGATGTGCACTTTATCATGGAATTTACAGGACTAATGATCAGCCAGACAGTTTAGTAGGTAATATTATCTCTCACTCTAGTCGAGATTTAGCATACCCAAATATTGTTTTTTTAGGCAATGAAGAATGTGATACAGAAGTTCTAATCGGATTTAATCACTCTTCAATTTCCGAGTATGCAGGGTATTCTGCGATTTATTATTCAAATGATGGATCATATTCAGATATTATAACTCTTAAAGAAGGTGAAGGTGTCGTAAATAAGCTAAGTGGTCCTGAAAGATGGGGTGATTATTTTGGGCTTCAGACCGTTTACCATGACCCTCAAAAGGCATGGTCTTCAGGATTTTATGGTTTAAGTAATGGTGGAAATTCTTCTTGGTTTTCATTACTTCAAAGTCCAGATTCGACAGCGTTAGATTTTGAAATAACTCTCAGTGGAATGGGATGCAACCATTTGATAGAAGTAGATGTTTTTGGTGGTATCGAACCTTTTGAATTTTTTTGGGATGGTAATAAAGGGTTTTCAAATTATTCCGGTGCTTGTAGCGGAGATAGTGTGACTTTTGAGGTGATAGATGCTAGAGGCTGTTCAAATAAGACAAATCTATATATTCCATATGCTAATGCACCAGCACCAAGTATATTTCCAAACCCATCACTGGGTAATTTAACTTTTGCTGTAGATGCACCTTACTCAGGGTATTTATTTTTACGATTAGTAAATAGCGCGGGAGAGATTATTCAAATGGGGGTCCGTGAAATAAATTTGGGTCGAAATGAAGTATACTTATGGCTGGGAAATATCCCCTCAGGGCAATATCTGGCTCAGGCAATTTTTAGTAAAGAGTCCTCGGAAATAATTGACGGAGATAATATTATTGCTGAAAAGTTTATATTGTTAAGAGAATAGTCTTTTCAATGAAGTCATAAAAAATGATTGATTCTGCAATTGCAATAATACCAGCCCGATATGGAAGCACCAGACTTCCCGGAAAACCCCTTAAAGAGATAAATGGAAAACCCATGATTTATTGGGTTTGGAATGAAGTTAAAAAAGTCTTACCAACATACGTTGCTACTGATGATGACAGAATCTTAAAGGTGATCCAAAGCGAAGGGGGAGATGCAATATTAACTTCAAAATCTTGTTTGAATGGGACTCAAAGAGTGGCAGAAGCACTAAAAAAATTAGATATTTACCCTGAAGTGATATTAAATATTCAAGGAGATGAACCTCTTGTTAGGGAGGATGATATTAGGAATTTAATTTCTTTAATGGATAATGAAATAATTGAAATAGGAACTTTAGTTACATCGGCTTCATTAAGTGATTTAAAATCAATAAATCATTGCTTTGTTGATCGAACGGATATGGGTATATGTCTGAAATTTAGCCGTGATCCAAAGTCATTTACTCAAAAGCCGTATCGACATGTTGGCATGTACGGATTTCGATCTGACGTACTATCTAAATTAGTAGAATTAGAACCGACAATTAGAGAAAAAAAAGAAAAACTGGAACAACTAAGGTGGATAGAAAATGGTTATACAATCCATTCGTCAATTATTAATGCCCCCGGGTTAGGAGTCGATACCGATGAGGATTTAAAAATTATAAAAAGAATTATGGAGAAATGAACTAAATTTTTTGGGCAATCATTAAGCCGTCTCTGAGAGGTAATAATTGATGTTCAACTCTTTTATCATTTGCTATTTTTTTGTTGAATTTGTCGAGCTCATAGGTCTCTTTATCTTTTTTATTTGGATTGATGACTTTACCGCTCCAAAGAACATTATCGGCTATAATGATGCCACCAATATTCATTTTATCAATAATTAAATCAAAATAATTAGAATAATTTTCTTTATCTGCATCGATGAAAACTAAGTCCCATTTTTCATTGATTGAAGGAATGATTTCAAGAGCATTACCCCAATGCATTTTTACAGAGTTAATGATTCCCGACTCTTTAAAATACCCAATAACTCTTTGTTTTAATTCGATATTATTATCTATGGTATGAATAATTCCATGTTCTGATAATCCTTCGGATATACATATTGCGGAGTAGCCCGTGTAGGTTCCAATTTCTAGTACTCTTTTAGGTTTAACTAGTTTTGACATTAAACTCAAAAACCTTCCTTGTTGCCTTCCAGACAACATTCTGGGCATCAGTACTTCTTGCCAAGTTTCGTTTTCAATTTTTTCTAAAATTATACTTTGAGATGATGTATGAGATAGAGAATACTCTTCTATTTCTTTTGGTAAGAATTCCATGATTTTTATTGATAGTTTGTTTCCGGGACATAACGAAGTTCATTTATTTTTTCTGTATCAAAAATTTGTTGGGCCAATTCTTGAATTTGATTAATTTCAACTGAATTCACTTTGCTAATTATTTCTTGAAAAGTATCCACTTTATTATAAATAAGAATTGATTTTGCTAACGAAGTCATAAGATTTACCTTATTATCTTGGTGCAAAGCCATTTGACCAAGTAATTGAGTTTTGGCTTTACTAAATTGTATTTTTCCTATTTTCTTTTCTTTTAATAGTTTTAATTCTTTTAGTATTAGTTCATGACACCGATTAATTGTTTGTATATCTGTGCCAGCATATACTCCCCATATTCCAGCATCACAATAGGAATTTATAAAACTTTCAATTTGGTATGTTATGCCAAATTTTTCACGAATCTTTAGATTTAATCTTGAGTTCATTGCTGGTCCTCCGAGTAAATTATTTAAAAGTACGAGAGCTGTATAATTTTTATCATGGAGTGAAACTCCTTCTCCTCCGATGACTAAGTGGCTTTGATGAATTCCTTTTACCAAGTGATGTGATAGCCCTTTTGAAATTACCGGTTTCTCTCTATGGATGGTATTATTATGTGCTTTCCAGGTTGATGCATAACGGTTTGCAATTTTTTCAAAGTCCTCACTTTTAATTCCACCTACTGAGGATAAAACAGCTTTTTCTGGTCCGTAATTTCTTTTTACGAAATCTAAGACTTGTTTTCTTGTGAACTTTTTTATCGTCTTTTCAGTACCTAGAATGTTTTTCCCAATGGCTTGATTCGGAAAAAGTAATTCATCAAATTCATCAAAAATTAAATCAGATGGGGTGTCACGGTATGATTGAATTTCATCAATGATTACTTCTTTCTCCTTAGGAATTTCCTTTTCTGGAAAATTGGCATTTATGATGATGTCAAAAATCAACTCTATAGATCTTTCATAATTCTCCTTTAAAAAACTTGCATACAATGTGGTTTCTTCCTTTCCAGTGTATGCATTTAGTTCTCCACCAACATCTTCTATTCTCGAGATAATATGGAAAGCTTTTCGCTTTTGAGTCCCTTTAAATAAAAGGTGCTCTATGAAATGTGCTAGTCCCTCTTCATTGGGTTTTTCATCTCTAGACCCTGCTTGAATCATTAATGCAACATGCCCTGTCGGGGATAGAACTTCTTGATGAATCCATCGTAGACCATTTTTTAATACGCCTGAGCGAAAGGGAATTGTTTTCATTATATTTTTTGGGTATACTCACAATTTTTTTGAGCAAAATTGAATTAATTTTTGAGCCATTTATCTAGCCATTTAAAAAATTCAGAATGCCATACTAAACCATTTTGTGGACTTAATATCCAATGTCCTTCATTTTCAAAATGTAAAAACCGTGATGGTATACCACGTAGTTGAGCCGCTTGATATGCCTCGATTCCTTGGTTTACTGGAACTCGAAAATCTTTTCCGCCATGAATAACAAGGATAGGAGCAGTCCAATTTTGTACGAAATTTTTGGGATTAAAATCGGTGTAGGCTCTTGGCACATTAGCTTGCCAAAATGGACCACCAACATCTTTATTCGCAAAAAACATTTCTTCGGTACTTAAATACCAACTTTCCATGTTAAATAATCCACAATGAGAAATTAAAGCTTTAAATCTATTCTCATGAATTCCTGCGAGCATATAAACAGAATAACCCCCATAACTGGCTCCAATAGCGCCTAAATTATTTTCGTCTACATAGTTTTCTTTTGAAAGGGTATCTATTGCTGCAAGATAATCGCTCATCGCTTGGCCACCCCAATCTTGAGAGATTTGTTCATTCCATTCCTTGCCGAACCCTGGAACGCCATGTCGATTTGGAGCAACAACAATATATCCATTGGCAGCCATGAGTTGAAAATTCCACCTAAAGCTATAAAATGAGCTAACCGCAGACTGAGGACCACCTTGGCAATAAAGCAATGTGGGATATTTTTTTTCTTTATCGAAGTTAGGAGGGAAGAAAACCCAAGTCAGCATTTCATTACCATCACTGGTTTTTATCCATCTCTTCTCCACATTGCCAATTTGAATAGAGTCATAAAGGTCGCGATTCACATCAGTTAAGGGAATAGGCTTCTCAAATTTATTGAGGCTGATTTTGAAGAGTTCATTTGCATGATTATGATCCTGCCGCTCGGCAATTACGTATTTTTTATTGATTTTAAATTTCCCATAATTATAATCACCTTCTGTGAGTTTTCGAATTTTCTTTTTTGCCATTGCATTTTTGCCCGAAACCAAATCTAATCGGCGAATTTGTTGAGTGGCCTCCACAGTCTCGTTGAAAATTATAGTTTTATTATCAAGCCATTCGAAGCTATTTATGTACTCTGCAGGGATTACAGGGCTTAAAGTCCTTTTATCACCAGCTTGATCAAGAGGTAGAATATAAAGTTGATTCACATCGCTTTCGTAACCATCTTCAGGCATCGCTGTAAATGCAATATTCTGACTATTTGGTGAGAAAGAGGGGTTATTGTCGTACCCATCAAGTCCATTTAAACAGGTAGTTATTTCTGTTTCTCTATCAAATAAATAGATTTTAGAGTTTGTATGAGTAGTAAAATCTTTTCCAATAAGTTTCTTACTTGCGTAGGCTATATATCTACCATTTTTACTCACATCAAAACTTTCAGATCCACCAAATGGAGGCAAAGGTGAGTGAAATCGTTCACCTTTCATTATGTCAATATATTTTGAAGTAGGAGTTTTTTTATTCGGATCAATTACTGAAAATCCGATATGATTATAACTATAATCTGTCCAACTATCCCAATGACGGTACATTAGGTCGTCGTGTATTGAAAAATCAGCTTTTGGTTTGTCAGGGTGCCTTTCAAGAGGGGTCTCATCAATTTTCACTCGCGTTGAGAAAACTAAAAGTATTCTTCCATCATTTAATTCTGTAACTTTTGCAGATTGGATTTTGGTTTTAAACGATGTTAATTTCTTTGCTTTTTCACTTTTAATTTGATTTGTATTTGAAATATAAAGTTGGCCTTTCTTAATAAAAACATAACTATTTCCACCCTTGATTAAGAAACTAGAGTAATCGTTTTCTGGAGAGTTTGTGAGTTGAGTATTTGCCCCGGTATTAAGGTCAGCTAGGTATAATTCTCGATTTCCTTTATTTTTCTTGAGATCATAATTTGTAACTCCATAAATTACAAGATTATTATTAATATGATCAAGACTAACACGACCTAAATCCCACAGTATTTCAGGTGTCATTTTTTCTGTTTGAGCATCAAGTTTTATAGAGTTGGACATAATTGTGGAAATTGCAATTAGAGTAAGGATAATTGAGTTTTTCATAATGATTTTTTGTTTTTTATATCAATAATTTTTAATGTTGTTCGAAAGGCTACGTATTTTCCTCCAAAAAGATCTTCTGTTTTATTTCTTATTTCTTCGGCGTATAATTGCTCGTAAACTTTAAAATCTTCTTTATCGTTGTATAAATACTGTATCGAGTATGTTGTTCCGGATTCTTCTTTAACTATAACTTGGGAAAACCTAGATTCTAGAAAGCAACCTGTTTCTAATACTTCCGGTATGTGAATTTCGATCATCCACTTTTTCCATTTCTCATGTATCGAATCTTCAACGTTTATGGTAACATTATATATGAACATATCAAAAATGAATTTACCAATTATCCCACAATAATTGCATGTGCGCATCTACGCTGTCATGGGTTTCTAGCAATAAGATAATATTGTTGACATTGTTATTAAAATCGCTCAAATACGGTAAAATGGCATTTTTTTCATTTTCAACTTCGATGATTGCTTGGGGCTGTTCAATTAATTTATTTTTTATATCGTGACGTAGGTTCTTAATCTGCATCAAATCAAAATCTATCTTATCACTAATCCGCTCAGATTTTAAATAATTTTCAAATCTTAACAACCTTTTGAGTCGATTATGTATTGTTTCAAATTCATTTTTAAAATATTTGTCATATTGTTTTTCATAAGGTATTTTTTTGGCAATATTCAAATGTCTTTTGAGATCAATAATAGAGGTATTAAAGCCTTTTTGTTCCAGTTTAGCCAATAATTTTTTTGAATGCTCAACATCTTTCTCTAACTTATTTAAGTCTGATATTAAGGTATTTGAGCAACTAGATAAAAGACAAAGAAAAAGGGACAGAGTAAGAAAATTTCTCATTTGATAATTTTAAATCCGGTATACTTCCATAATGCTTCTGGGATTTTAATACCTTCTTTACCCTGATTATTTTCAAGAATTGCTGCCATTATTCTGGGTAGAGCAAGAGCAGAGCCATTTAAAGTATGAGTGAGTAATATCTCATTATTTTTCAAACTACGATACCTCAATTGAAGTCTTCGAGATTGAAATGTTTCAAAATTAGAAACGGATGACACTTCTAGCCATCTCTCTTGTGCTGAGGACCACACTTCAAAATCATAAGTCAAGGATGAAGTGAAGCCCATATCCCCACCACATAAACGCAGCATTCGGTATTTCAATCCCAACTCTTCAAGAATTTTTGAGACATGAGAAGTCATTTCATTAAGTTTATCGTAAGAATCATTTTGTTTTTCGATTTGAACAATTTCTACTTTATCAAATTGATGAAGTCTATTGAGCCCCCTTACATCTTTCCCATAGGATCCTGCCTCTCGCCTAAAGCATGGTGAATAAGCAGTCAATTTTATCGGTAAGTCTATTTCATTGATAATCTCACCTCGATATAAATTTGTCAATGGTATTTCCGATGTCGGAATCGCATATAGTTGGTCATTTTCAATATGATACATCTGACCTTCCTTATCCGGGAGTTGGCCAGTCCCAAAACTAGATTTTTCATTTACGAAATATGGCGGCTGAATTTCTTTATATCCACTTTCAGTATTTGTATCTAAAAAGTATTGAATTAAGGCTCTTTGAAGTCGAGCTCCTTTCCCAGTATAAACAGGAAAACCTGCTCCAGTAACCTTAACTCCTCTTTCGAAATCAATAAGATTGTATTTTTCTGACAATTCCCAATGGGGCAATGAATTCGGGTTTGATTTTAAATCTCCCCATGATTTAATAATTTCATTTTCTTCTTCACCCTTTCCTTTTTTGACACTTTCATGAGGGGTATTTGGAAAACTCAGCAAAATTTCTTTTTCCTCAGATTCAATTTCGATAAGTTCCTTTTCAAGTTTAGTTAATTCTGTTTTGAGTGATTTTGATTTTATTTTGATTTTTTGAATCTCATTTGTTTTTCCTTCTTGAACCAGATTTCCAATAGTTTTTGCGATTTTATTGGATTCTGCTTTTAGAGTTTCACTTTCATTTTGAATTTTTCTACGCTTTTCATTTTTTTCTAAAAGAGATTTTATATCTGGCCTCGCATCAATATTCCTCTTCGCAAGAGCTTTAATAACTCTTTCTGGGTCCTGTCTAAGTAGTTGTAATGATAGCATTCGGTAAAAATAAAAAAACCCTCTGCTGCAAATGCATTAGAGGGTGTAAAATTTAACGTAATTGGTTAAATCAATTTTTAACAGCCTCTGTGTTTTCAATGATAGAGACGTAACTTTTGTTTCCCGCTTTCTTTTTGAAATCTACTGTTCCTGTTTTTAGTGCAAAAAGAGTATGATCTTTTCCTATTCCCACGTTTTCTCCTGGGCGATGCGTAGTGCCTCTTTGTCGAACAATTATGTTTCCAGCTAGGGCGGCTTGACCACCGAAAATCTTAACTCCGAGTCTCTTACTTTCAGATTCACGTCCGTTTTTTGAACTACCTACACCTTTTTTATGTGCCATAACTAGTTAATTTATTTTTTTTGTTTCTTTCTTTTTTTCTGAAACCTTTTTTACTGGCTTCTTTGCAGCTGGATCAGTAGCTTTCTTTTTTTCTGAAACTTTTTTTCCAGCCTTCTTCGCAGCTATGTCAGAAGCTTCCTTTTTCGCGGCAACTTTTTTTACTGGTTTTTTAACTACTGGATCTGCAGATTTTTTCTCTACAGCTGTTTTCTTCTTTGGAGATAAACTTATATCTAGTATTGAGATTTCAGTCATTGGTTGACGATGACCTGTTTTTTTGGTGTAACCTTTTCTTCGTTTCTTTTTAAACACGATTACTTTGTCAGCTTTGACCTGGTTTAAGATGCTCGCAGTTATGCTTGCACCTTGTATAACTGGGGCGCCTACTGTGACAGTGCTTTTTTCTTCAGCTAGAAGGACTCGATCTAAGGTAATTTTATCACCAGTTTTTCCTTCCAGACGATGCACATACACTCGTTGGTCTTTTTGCACTTTATATTGCAGCCCTGCTATTTCTACTATGGCGTACATATGTACTCTATTTTTAGTTGAGGGGGGCAAAGATAGTCCGAAATATTAAACAAACACCCCATAACTATTGAAACTTTTTCGAAACACTTGAAATTGAAATTACGGAAGACTACTTTCTATCAATTATTTTAAACTTGTTTTCCGAAATACCAACAATTAAGCTTACTACAGCATCCCCTGTTAGATTTAGCATGGTTCGAACCATATCAATTATTCTGTCTACCGGGAAAATAATTGCTATCCATGCTGGATTAAGGCCAACACTTTCTAGAACCACAATTAACATTATTAGTCCTGCGCTTGGAACTGATGCTGCTCCAATACTAGCTAATGTAGCTGTGAAAATGATTGTTGCTTGTTGAACTATTGTTAAGTCGATCATATGAAATTGGGCCATAAAAATGACAGCAATACTCTGATACAATGCTGTTCCATCCATGTTGACGGTTGCTCCAACTGGTAAAACAAATGAGCCTACTTTATCATCAACGCCAAGATTATCTCGGACACAATCCATTGTTACAGGTAATGTTGCAGCTGTTGAAGATGTAGAAAATGCCAATATTTGAGCTGGGCGTATTCCTTTGGAAAAATATTTCCAAGCTTTAAAGAATCCAATTTTTGTTTTTCTATTTATTATTAGTGAGATGATTAGTGGATAGAAGATAAAAATCATTAATAATAATGCTACAATAGTTATCAATGTATATGCTCCGAGTGCACGGAATATTTCAATGAGTCGACTAGGGTTATTGCCCGCCATTTCCGCAAGCTTTCCGGCTAGAAGAGCAAAAACAAAAATGGGCGCACCTTTCATAATAATATCTACCATTTTGATGAAAATATTAGATCCATCATTGATAAATCCAATCATATGAACTGTTTTTTTCTTTGGAAGTGCGACTAGTGTAATCCCAAAAAAAAGTGAAAAAAATATGATTTGTAGCATCAAACTATTATTGAAAGAAATAAAAATATTTGAGGGTACCATGTCTACAAAAAATTGTAAAGGCCCAGAATTCTTTGACTCAGCAGCTGAAATTTTTTGATTTAATTCCTTATTTTCTTGTTGTTCTGATAGATTCTCTTTTGCGTCTATCAAAAGGGAACTGTATTTCGAGTTTTCTGATAGACGTATTTCATCAAAAAATTCAACTCCTGCTGTCTCATTAACCCATATCTCGTATGATAATCGATTAATATTAAGTTGTTCCTGATCCGCTTGATACCCGGGCTTAAATGTATTTGCAAAGAAAATCCCAACAGTGCATGCAATTAAAGTAGATGTAATGTACAAGCCCATGGTTTTTATACCCATTCTTCCCAAAGTCGCAGTATCGTTTAAACCACTTATTCCAGATATTATGCTAAACAAAACCAGTGGAATAGCAATCAGCTTTAATAATCGAATAAAAATTTCTCCTAAAGGGGCGATCCATTTCATTGTGAAATCACTCCAACCCATATATGAGCTAAGAAGGGCCCATAAAATCCCTAAAATTAGTCCTATGATAATTTTAGCTGCTAGAGTTGGTTTTTTCATTTTAAATGATTTGGGTTAGTTATATTTTCTGTGGCTTTGAAGGTAGGAAAAATCTATTTTTTATAATAGAAATTAGTTTCTATTTACAATTCTTACACCAAGAAGGATTACAACCATTCCCAAAAAATGATTTAGTAAGAGGCTCTCCCCGTCAATAATCCCCCAAACCAAGGCCACTATTGGAATTACGTATGTTGTGGATGCAGCAAAAATTGGTGTTGTGATGGATATTAATTTATTAAAAACAACCATCGATAGGGAAGTTCCAAAAATCCCCAGGAATGCGACAGCTAAAAATGGAACCAAAATATCTGACTTTGACAAAATAGTTGAACTAAAATCTGTGAATATGAGAATAATGATTGAAGGTATACTTGCACCAATAAGAGCGAAAAGAGTAATCGCTTGAGGTGAAAGGTGATTCAATTTTGAAATTGAATTTATACTAATTCCATAGCATGCCGCTGCGCACAAGGCTAATAATATGTATGGCCAATTAGTTCCAACTACTGAATTTGAGCTAAATGGATTAATTAATATTAACGTTCCTATTAGCCCAATAAAAACACCGAGAAACTTAAGAGGTTTTAGTTTTCGTCGGTAAGCAATGATTCCGACAATGAGAGTGAAAAGTGGCGTCATTGAATTTGTTATTCCCACTATCCCAGAGGGTATATGATTAATAGCCATAGGGAATAAAACATATGGAATTGAATTTCCTAAAAATGCCACAATAATAAGATGCAGAATGTCAGTTTTACGAAACTCTCGAATGGATTTGAACGCAAAAATTGATGTAAATAAACAAGCAAAAATAATTCGGGCTGCTCCGATTTGAACTGCTGAAAACCCCATCAAGGCATACTTCATTATGATAAAGGATGATCCCCAGACTAGCACAAGGCTAATAAATATAATCCATGGAGAAAACTTGCTTTTCATTTGAGTGGCAAAGGTAAACTACCTTTGTGTTTATGTATCCGCCTCCTTCAACATTATGGACATTTTTACTGAGACGACTTTTACAGATTTCCTTATTCTTAACTTTTTTGGTGATTACAGCAGGTTCGATTGTCCGAATGACGGGAAGTGGAATGGGTTGTCCTGATTGGCCGAAATGTTTTGGACTAGTAATTCCGCCCACCCAAATATCTCAGGTAACTTGGAATTCAAATAAGTTTTTTAATAAGGGTCAAATGATCATTTACGGTAATAAATTATTGGTTGCAAAAGAATCATTCTTGACAGATAATAATTTTGTTTCTTCAAGATGGAAAAATTATGATCGCCATGATTACTCAATTTTCAACCCGATTCATACATGGATTGAATATATTAACCGTCTTATAGGTGCACTTTTGGGTGTACCGATTCTACTGAGTTCAATATTTATTTTTTTTCGATTTCGATCCCACCCCAGGTGGTCACTCACTATTATAGCAGTCTTGCTGATGCTTTGTCTCGAGGCTTGGCTTGGTAAAGTTGTTGTGGATGGGAATCTCATTCCTCACCAGATAACTATTCATTTGGTTGGGGCTTTCATAATCCTTGGGCTTTTGGCTCTTCTGTATCGGAGCGTAAGCTCGGAATGGGAGACTCATGCTTTTCTTGCAGAGCGAAAAATTCATGGAATACTAGACACAAGGCAAAAAGTATATCGTGTTTTCATTTTGCTTGGTTTACTTATGGGGATTCAAATAGTTCTTGGCACGCAAGTCCGAGAAGAGGTTGATGTTTTGATGAAATCACTTGGAGTTAATGTCTCTAGAGACGGTTGGGTAGATCAATTAAGTTCGATGGTCCTTGTTCATCGGAGTTTTTCACTTTTAATTATTGCGTTTAGCTACTACTTAATGAGGATTTCCAGAGGTTTAGCAGGATTACACTTTAGAGCGGGAATAATATTTATTGTTTTTATTCTTCAAGCTCTTCTTGGGGCATTGATGTTTTACTTGGACATTCCCAAGATAATTCAACCGATACACATTATTCTCAGCTCAATTTCATGGTTTTTGATTATTGATGGAGCATTTAAATCATGGCTAATGATCCGTGATTTTAAATTTTCTTCTTCGGACTGACTAAGACTTCGGCGAAACATAATTCCATTCCAAGGATTCGATTATTTGAAGCACCTCATTTTCAAGAAATTCATGAATGGGCTTTAAAGAATCGGGATTCGGCCTTGAATAAATATATGCAGCTCCTCTTAAGAAGTTGGATATGCTATCTGTTGCAAAGAACTGTATATGAGAAGCGGTGTTGCCATACAATTTAAAAACTACACCATTCACATTTCGATCGGAGTTCGAATACATTTTTTCTTCAATTCCTTCTGCGACAATTTTATGTTTGTAGGTCATGGAGTGGGCATCATTTATTAATTGACCAAGATTTTCTTCAATTTTATTGTAGGATATTTGAATTCTTGCTTTACAGAAAGGATAACGAATGTCTCCCCATCCGTTCGTTGGTTTGTCAATCCACATTCCATTACTACTAAATATGAAATTAAATGGTAAGTTATTGTCTTGAAAATCGAGGCTCATTAGGCTATCTTCCGGGATCTCTAATCTTAAGAAACCAAAAGGGCGAACTGCAGATAAATCTTGAGAACTTCTGATATGATTATAGTAAACAATATATCCAAATACCCCTACACCGAGCAAGACTGCTAAAGAAATTATTTTAAACTTCATACCCGATTAACTTAATTTTTACACGAACAATTTTTCTAGGATCTGCAGCTTCGATAGTGCATTTCAAAGGTCCGATAATTAAAGACTCTCCTTTTAATGGCATTCTTCCGAGTTGCTCGAGTATTAAACCTGCAATAGTGTCAGCTTCACCTCTAAGTTTTTCCAAGGTATTGCTATCTAAATTGATTACGCGATATAAATCAGTAAGTTGAGCTCTTGCCTCAAAAATAAATGTCGTTTTATCCAACTGAGAATAAAGTTGTTCATCTGAGTCAAATTCATCTCGAATTTCTCCAACAATTTCTTCCATAACATCTTCCAAAGTGGTAACTCCTGATATCCCACCGTATTCATCAACAACAACTGCCATATGCATTTTTTTCTGTTGAAAATCTCCTAACAGATCGTCAATTTTCATATTCTCGGTAACAAAAAAAGCAGGTCGAAGTAAATCAGTCCATAAAAATTTTGTATCCGCATCTAAGTGTTTCAATAAATCTTTTGCGTGTAAAATTCCTTGAATCCTATCTAAGCTTTCTTCATAAATTGGAATTCTGGAATATCCATTTTCAGAGACAGATTCTAAGACTTTTTTTAAATTCATTTTTGAGTTTATCGCAAAAATTTCTTGACGAGGTGTCATAATTTGTTTTACACTTGTTGAACCAAATTTGACAATTTCTCTGAGTAGTTTTTCTTGCTCTGGTGTAGTGGCTTCATCGGAGGTCAGGTCTAAAGCTTCTTCTAATTCATTTGCAGTCAGTGATTTAGATTTATTAAAGCCATCAATGTATTTTGAAGACTTTACCAATGCTTTACTAAATGGTATAAACAGTTTGATAGCTTTTAATATGAATTTTGAACTACTCTTGGCCCATGATAGAGCATTATATGTGGCATAAGTTTTTGGGATTACCTCACCAAAAACCAGAATTAATGATGTTATCAAGAAGGTTTGAATACCTATTGCTATTATTGGATATTCTTCAATATTAAAAACTAAACTGGTGACAACAGATGACAAAAGGACTAGTCCAAGATTGAAGAGATTGTTCAAAATTAGAAGCGTTGCAAGTAATAGCTCTGGGGATTTAATCGCCTCTATTACCCGTAATGAATTTCCAGTTTTGTCCTCATCCAATTGGACTTTTTGATTTGGAGAAAGCGAAAAATATGCAACTTCTGAGGCGGATGTAAAACCTGATCCAAAAAGCAAGGCGATCATTGCGACTAAGTAAAAAATTACTTCACTCTGAAATGCTTGGAATATGGAATTTAAAAGAAAAGAGTCGGGGTCCAATTAAGATGGTTTAAGACAGTAATAAAAATAATTAAAATGGTAAGTCGCCTTTGGCACTATCTTTCACATCTTGGGTCTCATTTTTTTGAAAATGACTATGCTTGGATCCAAGCATTGTCATTGAGTCGGCCGCAATTTCAAAGCTATATCTATTTTGATTATTGCTATCAACCCATTGGCTTGATCTAATTTTTCCTTCCACATAGATTTTATCTCCCTTCTTTAAATATTTTTGACCAATTTCGATCATCTTGGGTGACCGAAAAACAATGTTATGCCACTCAGTTTTTTCTTTTTTAACACCTTCTTTGTCTAAATAATTTTCTGAGGTTGCGATTGAGAATTTTAAGATACTCCCACCATTTTCAAAATTTAATAATTCTGGATCTTTTCCTAAATTCCCCACTAAAATCACCTTATTTATGCTACCTGCCATATCTGTGTATAATCTTTAAAAATCAAATGTAACTTTTTTCAACTAATATTTTCTTAATCGGTGCCGGAAGACCAAGGGATTTGAGATCGTTTTGTGAATGCCATTTAACTTTTGATTCTTCCGGTATATTACTTGCATTCCATTTTGAAAAGTGCAAATTCATTATTCTGTGCGATAAAATATGTCTTAATGTAGTGACGGATTTAGAATCAATCGACTTGTTTTTTAAAGCAAGTCTCCAAGATTTTTTATCCATTTCAATGGGGGTGAATAACCCCGCCCAAATTCCCTTGTCTGGTCTTTGGATAAAAGCATACTTATCGTGTTTTTTAACAATAATATAAAAATTATCTATTATCAGGGATTTCTTGATTTTTGATTTTACCGGATAACTTTCTGGATTTCCATTTTTTCGAGCGAAACAATATTCTTGAAGTGGACAAACAAAACATTTTGGATTTTTTGGCTTACAAATCCCAGAACCTATGTCCATTATTGCTTGATTAGAATCACCTGGTTGTTTTTTTGATATCAACGGTAAGGCTAAATCTTTAATTGTATTAATCGCAATTTTTTTTTCGATTGGTAAATCAACCCCGAACAATCTTGAATAAACTCTAAAAGCGTTTCCATCCAATGCAGGAATGACTTCATTAAAGCAAATTGATGATATTGCAGCAGCTGTATATGGCCCTATCCCTGGTAATTCAGCTAGTTCTCTTGACGAACTCGGAAATTCATTGCGGTAGTTTTTTACAATTATTTTTGATGTTTTATGGATGTTTCTGGCTCTACTGTAATACCCTAGACCTGACCAGAGTGCTAGAACTTCTGATTCTTTTGCGGATGCAAGGTTTTGTATGCTTGGAAATTTATTTAGAAATTTTTCCCAATATTTCTGGCCTTGATCAATTCGCGTCTGTTGCAGAATAATCTCGCTTAGCCATATAGTATAGGGGTCTTTTGAAGTTCTCCAGGGCAGTAATCTCTGATTCATCTGATACCATTTTATTAGGTCTTCACTGATATTATTTAGAATCATTGTCGAATCGTTCTCAATTACATAACTTTGCGGCCGCTAATTTAAACCCTTTTAAAGGGCTAACATCAAAATTAATCAATATGACAAAAGCGGATATCGTTACTAAAATTGCTGACAGAACTGGAATGGAAAAGTCAGATGTTTTAGCGGTTGTAGAAAATTTCATGCATGAAGTGAAGACGAACATGGAGTCTGGCGAAAATGTATATTTAAGAGGTTTTGGAAGTTTTATACTCAAAAAGAGAGCAGAGAAAACAGGAAGAAATATTTCAAAAAATACTACATTAATAATACCAGCTCACTATATTCCGGCTTTTAAGCCAGCAAAAGTTTTTGCTGACCAGGTGAAGAGTAATGTGTCCGTAAAATAAAATGAAACGTTCTGGGATTTTAGCAATAACTCTAGTAGGCATTATAATGTCTATGGTTCTTGTATTTCCTAATGTTTCAAAAGAGTTTTCAGATAAAAATACAAATCAAAATATATTAGATACTAAAGTTCGATCAGCGGTAAAAATGATTGAGTCAGGAGAAGGTAACCCCATGGAAGCAATTTTTGCCCTCCGGGAAGTTGTCGAAGTTGATTCTAATCATCGTGATGCACAATTCTATCTAGGACAGTTTTCAATTATGTCCGGACAGTGGAATAAAGCTATTGATCGTTTTAAAAAAGTACTTAGAATTAACTCATCAGATGAGTATGCCATAGAATCTTTGGCAATAGCTCGGTTCCAAAAAGGAGAGAAAAATGGTGCAGTTGAAGATTTAAAAAATTATCTGGAATTGTTTCCTAATTCATCCCGTGACTCTGAATTGAGAACTCTATTGGAGAGCTATCAAGGGGAAATTCAATCGGAAGTCAAAGAAGTTCAATGATTGTTTCATTTAAATAAATAATATTATGCCTAGCGGTAAAAAAAGAAAACGCCATAAGATGGCAACACATAAAAGGAAAAAGCGCTTGCGCAAAAACCGTCACAAGAAGAAATAAATAGATTTAGTTATGCGTACCGAGTTAATCATTCAATCGAATGAGTCGAACGCAGTTATTTCCCTTCTGAAGAACGGTCGCCTAGTCGAGTTAGTCAATGAAGATGCCAAACAGCAATTTTCTGTTGGCGATGTTTATTTAGGCCAGGTGCGAAAGCTCGCAACCAGTTTAAATGCTGCTTTTATTGATGTAGGATATGAAAAAGATGCCTTTCTACATTATCACGACTTAGGACCACAAATTTCTTCATGGTTATCCTTTAATAAAAAAGTTCATCTCGGAAAACAGTCTTCAAACATTGCTGATTTCGGGCTCCTTCCTCAAATAAAGAAAGATGGAGATATGGATAATGTTCTTAAACCTGGAAACGAAGCCCTGGTTCAAGTAGTAAAGGAACCTATTTCGACCAAAGGTCCAAGGGTTACATCTGAGATTTCGATTGCTGGAAGATTTATTGTTCTAGTTCCATTTACGGATAGAATATCCGTGTCTCAGAAAATCCGTGAAAGAAAAGAGAAGGATAGACTGCGTAAGCTTGTTCAAGCAATGCGCCCAAAAGGATTTGGCGTGATTGTTCGCACCGTCGCTGATGGTGCATCACCAAAAGATTTAAAGGCTGATTTAGCCGATTTATTGAAGAGGTGGAAAATTCTTCATAGAAATTTACGTAATGCAAAGCCTAAAAAATGTGTTTTGCAAGAGATGAACAGAGCCAGTGCTTATCTAAGAGATGTTTTTAATGACTCTTTTGACCAAATTGTAGTTGATGATGAGAATCTTCACAATGAAATCAAAGACTTTATTGTTTCGATTGCGCCAGAAAAGGCCTCAATAGTAAAATTTCACAATTCAGCAGTACCAATATTTCAGCAATATGGGGTTGATCGACAACTAAAGTCTTCTTTTGGAAGGACAGTAAATATGGGCAAAGGCACTTATTTGATTATTGAACATACAGAAGCGATGCATGTCATTGATGTGAATAGTGGTAATCGTTCAAGAAAAGGTGAAAGTCAAGAGGAAAATGCTTTGGCTGTAAACCTAATGGCCGCTGAGGAGATTGGAAGACAATTGAGACTTCGCGATATGGGAGGGATAATTTGTATTGATTTTATAGATATGAATACTTCTGAACATAGAAAAGCGCTATTTGAGAAGATGAAAGAAGTAATGTCTGATGATAGAGCCCGTCATAAGATACTTCCTCCTTCTAAGTTTGGTTTAATTGAGATTACAAGACAAAGAGTCCGACCTGCGAAAAGGATAGAGACTAAAGAAGAGAACCCTGATAGTCTCGTTGAAGCACCGATTACGATGATTACTGCTCTTGAGCAAAAATTTGATCAAATTGTTAGTAGAATGAAGTCAAAGGGTAGAAATGAAACCGTTTATCTTCATGTACATCCATTCATTCACGCATACTTGACAACTGGATATTTATGGAATCGTAGATTTAAAAAATGGTCTCGTTTGTATGGAATGCGATTAGAAGTTGTTGACAGAGATGCTTTTAAGATGCTAGAATATCGATTTGCTGATTCAAGGAATCAAAAATTAGGTTAAAAAATGGTTTGAGCAATTTTTTTGCTTGAACTATTTTTACTTTAAATGTTTCAGAATAAGAAAATTTTTGATCACGACGTTGCTAAGGACGTCATCAAAAAATATTGTACTTACCAGGATAGATGTCAATTGGAGGTCAAAATGCGTCTGACAAAGATGGGTTTACCTGAGCCCTCAATTAATGAGATTATTTCGGTGCTGATTTCAGAAGGCTATCTTTCCGAAGAGAGGTTTTCTCGTTCATTTTCCAGAGGAAAATTTAATATAAAAAAATGGGGGCGTCTAAAAATTAAGAAACACCTTATGGCAAAAGGAATCTCCAATAGATGCATTGAAATTGGAATCTCTGAGATTGATGAAAATGATTATTCAAAAACATTGAGTGATTTGATTTCTAAATATTATCTCAGAAATAGCTCGAAAAATAAATATCAACTAGTGAAGTATTTTTCAAATAAAGGTTTTGAAAAGGAACTAATATTTCAAATCTTAGAAGAAAAGGAATAAAGACTTTCAGATAACATTTGGAAATGTTTTTTAGAAATATCTAGATGGGTCACAATTCGCATCCATTCTTTATCCATTAGAATAATATAAACTCCATTTTTCTGTAAATGATTGAATAGGTCGGAGGGATTTATAGACTTAATCACTCTGAACAATATGATATTACTTTGGACAGGTTTTATTTCTGCTATATAATCTAATTCTTTTAAAATGTCTTTAATCTTTTGGGCTAGCAAGTGATCTTCACCAAGTCGATTAATGTTATTTTTTAGAGCATATATTCCAGCGGCAGCTAAATACCCACTTTGCCTCATTCCACCACCTAGCCTTTTTCTTACTCTTCGTCCTTGCTCAATGAAGTCTTTATTGCTGAGTAGTAAGGATCCTATTGGAGCACCGAGCCCTTTGCTTAGACAAATCGAAATCGAGTCGAAGAAATCATATTGTTTTGGAGTTTCATTATCTCTGACCATTGCATTAAATAGTCTTGCCCCATCTAGATGATAATTGATACCATATTTTTTAGAAATATTGGATATTTCTCTTAGTAGCGGTAATCCCAGGCAGGTTCCTCCACCTTTATTAGAGGTGTTTTCCACAACAATTAAGCTTGTTTGGGCCGCATGAACATCTATCTCAGGTTGAATTAGACTTTCTACTTCCTCAGCTGAAATTCTTCCATATTTGTCCCCAGCAGTTCTTATTTGCACGCCCGAATTAAACGCAACTCCGCCGCCTTCATAGTTATAGATGTGAGATAATGGCGAGCAAATTAATTCCTCTCCTGGATTACAGTGGACATTGATTGCTATTTGGTTAGTCATCGTTCCTGACGGGCAAAATAAACCTGCTTCCATCCCAAATATCTCTGATGCCATACTTTCTAAATATTTCACAGTTGGGTCATCACCCAATACATCATCACCTATGAGTGCTTTCTGCATAGCATTAAGCATACCCTTTGATGGCCTTGTTACAGTATCTGAACGAAAATCAGCAATAGAATTTTTCATGGTACCAAGGTAGTGATCGCCTTACTTTTGTCATATGATTTCAAATGATCAACTCAAAGGTTATAAATCTCGTTTAAATGCCCTCAAGAAAACCATTCATATTGAGGAACAAAAAATCAAATTGCGGAATGAGGAGGAGTTAACTCTAGATCCTAATTTTTGGAATGATTCATCTAAAGCTGAGGCAGTCATGAGGAATATTCGTGAGATAAAATATTGGATTGAAGGATACCAAAGAATAGAGTCTCTATATAATGAAGTGGAATTATCAATAGATTTTTTTAAGGAGGGGGGGCTTTCAGAATTAGAGGTTAATCAAGCAGTTCAGAAGTTTGAAGATGAGCTTGGTGACATGGAATTCAGAAATATGCTATCAGGAGAAGAGGATAAATTATCTTGTGTTATTCAAATTACAGCAGGTGCTGGAGGTACGGAGTCTTGTGACTGGGCTGGGATGTTGATGAGAATGTATCTGAGATGGGCTGAGCGAAACAAGCATAAAGTCCGAGAATTAAACTTTCAGGAAGGGGATGTCGCTGGGGTAAAAACTGTGACTCTTGAGATTGATGGAGATTATGTTTTTGGCTATTTGAAAGGAGAAAATGGAGTTCACAGATTAGTTAGAATAAGTCCTTTTGATAGTAATGCAAAAAGACACACATCTTTTGTCTCAGTTTATGTTTACCCACTTATAGATGATACCATTCAAATTGAGATCAATCCTGCCGATATCGAAATCACTACGGCACGTTCAAGTGGTGCTGGAGGGCAAAACGTAAATAAGGTTGAAACCAAAGTACAGCTAAATCACAAACCATCGGGTATTCAGATTCAATGTTCGGAAACTCGATCGCAGCATGACAATCGGGCACGAGCGATGCAAATGCTGAAATCTCAACTTTATGAGATTGAGCTTAAAAAGAAATTAGCTCACCGCGATGATATTGAAGCTGGAAAAATGAAGATTGAATGGGGCTCACAAATTCGGAACTATGTACTTCACCCATATAAACTAGTAAAAGATGTACGGACCTCCTTAGAGTCTTCAGATCCAGATTCAGTTCTTGATGGAAATATTGATGGGTTTTTGAAAGCTTTTTTGATGGCGGATGGAACTATAAATAAGGATTTTGAAACTGAATAGTCTTTTTAAATAAGATGTTAGGAGGTGTACTAAACAAATTGCTCACTTTTGTAACTTACCAATTATGCAATTTCAGTTCTTATTGAGATATTTTTTTTTCATTTTTATAACTGGAAGCTTAAATGCTCAGGTTACAATTCATGATCGTAATCGAGCCCAATTTATTCCAAATAAAGGACAATGGCCGAAAGAGGTAAATGCTCAACTTCATACTGATAATGCAAGAATTTGGATTCTTAAAAATGGTCTGAGGTTTGCTCTTAGAGGTCCGGGATCTGCTGATTCAAATGATTTTTATGTCTTTACTGAACGATTCGAGGGTTGCAAAGAAACCGAATGGGTATCCATGGAGCCTACTACAAGCTTATACAATTTTTTTATTAATGGAACTGATGAAAGAGTAAATGTTAAAGGATTCAAAAAAGGGCGAATGGAAAACCTTTATCCAGGAGTTACTTTGATTTTTGAGGTTAATGATTTTGGGGAATTAAAAACAACATGGGTTAGTGAAGAACCCGATCAATTAAAATTATTAGGAAGTCGCTTTGAGGGGGTGAACGATATTGAATCAAAGTCTAATCATTTATTGATTGATCTACCTGTCGGCAAACTAATTATTGATTGTCCTATTGCCAAAACAAGAAAAGGAATGTCAAAAGTAAGATGGCGAGAAAAAAATGGCGTTTGGCAGCCAGTTTCGAAAAAATCAGTTCTCATTGATCCAGTATATAGGTTTTCAACATTCTCTGGATCAATAAGTGATAATTTTGGTTATACCGCGACTTATGATAATCGGGGTAGGACTTGGGTTGGAGGGATTGTTTTTGGTGGGCAATTCCCAGTTTTTAATGGTATTCAAAGTTCATATGCTGGTGGAGCAACTGATGTGGCTTTGATGTTATTCACATCTGATGGAACTGGTTTAATTTCTGGAACCTTTTTTGGAGGGTCTAATAGAGAACAACCCCACTCAATGATAGTATCTCAGAATGGAGATTTATATGTTCTTGGCGTTTCTGGATCTCAGAATTTAGGTGTATCATTCAATGCTTATGATACCACTTTTAACGGGGGGTCAGCTACTTTTGGAGGTGGTCAAACATTTAATTTAGGTACGGATATTTTTGTGCTTCGACTGGATTCATTAGGATCAACAAAAAAGGGTCTTACTTATTTTGGTGGAAGTGGAAATGATGGAATTAATGAGCTTGGAACTTTGAACTATGGAGATGAGGCTCGGGGCGAGATTGTAACAACCTCAACGGGTGTTTATATCGCCTCGAGTACAAATTCACTTGATTTTCCTCAAACTTTGGGAGTAAATTATAATGGAGGACAAGATGGTGTTTTATTCAAAATGAGTCTTGATTTAGATTCTTTAATTTGGTCGTCATATTACGGTGGCTCTAACCTAGATGCTCTGTTTGGATTGGTCTCAGTGGAATCTCAAAATGAAGATCATTTATATTCCATTGGAGTTTCAAAATCAGATAGCTTGGCAGATTTAGGATCATTTCAACCGCAAAGAGGTGGTAATGAAGACGCTTGGATTATTCGCGTGAATTCAAACACAGGTCAGCTTGAAAAGAGTTCCTATTTCGGAGGAGTAGATAGAGATTTTGGGTATTTGCTTTCTCATAATTATTTAGGTTCTCATAAAGCTGTTGGGGATTCGAATTCATTAGTCTTTGTGGGTAATAATTTGAATTATATAGACTCCATTAATACTTCATGGTCTCAATCAAATTCATCTCAGCATATTGTTTGGGTTTCAAAAAATTTAGACTCCATTTTAAGAGTACAAACATTTGGGGATGGTTATTTTGCCAATCAGGACCTATCTCCTACAGCTTTGATGCTTGATGATTGCGGTAGTTTATATTTTTCCGGCTGGGGAGGTATAACTAATACTGTTGGAAATACAAATACTCTTTTCGTTACTCCAAATGCCCTTCAACATAGCACCGATGGAAATGATTTTTATTTCCTCGTACTGGGAAGAGATGGTTATCCATTATATGCCAGTTTTTTCGGAGGTATATCTAATGAACATGTCGATGGGGGCACTTCTCGCTTTGATCCCAATGGAATAATTCATCAAGCAATTTGTGCTGGATGTGGGGGAAATTCAAATCTTCCAATTTTTCCTCATAATGCATTTTCATCAACTAACGGATCAACCAATTGCAATATGGCTGCTGTTCAAATTTCTTTTGAATTGCAGAGTGTTAGATTAAATCTTAATGTTAAGTCGGATACAATATGTGAAAATTCATTGGTTGAGTTGATAGGTAGTACTATTCGATGTGATTCGGCTTTTATCTCTTGGGGCGATGGTCAAATTTCATCTGCACATAATCCAATAGGCGAAACACATTTTTATAATCAATCTGGAAATTACACTATTTCCATAGTGGGGTTTGATACAGTTTGTGAGACCAGCTATACACAGAATTTGAATCTATTTGTCTCCGAGCCTAGAAATTTATCTGCAGATGTTATAATTGATTATGATTTATGTGATAGCTCTTTATTCATTTCTTTGACCCCAGTAGACAGTTCTTTGGGTCAAATATATAAGGTGTTTTGGGGCGATGGAAATGATGATTTGTATATAGATAATGACTCAATCTATCATTATTATAATGATAATTATCAACCCATAGATATCTCAGTTGTTGCGATAGATTCGATTTGTGGTTTAACCGATACGAACAATTTTACGATTAAATTTCATCCCGAAATGGATGAAATAGAGGCGGAGGCTTTTGTAAATCCATGTTCATATTTACCCTCAATATTTTTTTCAGGGAATTCTCTAAATTCCACAAAATTATTTTGGTACCCCCATGGAGCCAATACTGATACTTTGGTTGGCACAGATGTTTCTTGGCAGGTTCAAACTGCTGGTGATTACACAGTTGAGGTTTTTGCTTGGGACAGCATTTGCGATAAATGGATTTCATCCTCTTTTAGTTACTCTGTCGTTTCACCGGTCATCGATTCACTTAAATTCCCCAATGTTTTTACACCCAATAACGATGGATTAAACGATGATTTTAAAATTATCTCAACGGGAATTGAGGCCATAGAAATTTTCAATTTAGAGGTTTTTAATAGGTGGGGTCAAAAAGTATTTACAACTTCTGATCCCAATTTTTTGTGGGATGGAAGCTATCGAGGTAGGAATCTCTCCTCTGGTGTCTATTTTTGGATAGCAAAATGGAAAACAGTTTGTGGCTCTAAAGGAAACACCACGGGAGATGTCCTGATAAATACAAATTGAACAGGTAAGGAATGAAAGCAATAATATATCATAATAGCCGATGCTCTAAAAGTAGAGAGGCACTGACTTATTTGGAAGGTTTAGATTTGGAATTGGAGATAGTAGAGTATTTAAAAAATCCCATTACTTACATGGATCTTGATAATTTACTTCGGATATTAAACATGTCTCCAGATGACGTTATTCGAAAAAATGAGAAGGATTGGAAAGAGAATTTCGCTTCAAGGGAACTTAACGATGAAGAATTAATTTACTCGATACTTGAATTCCCAAAACTCCTTCAAAGACCAATTGTAATTATTGGAGATAGTGGGGTAATCGCAAGGCCTGCAAATTTAATTGATAACCTGCTCAAATAGGGGCTTCGCAATACTTAACACATTTCATCGGGTTTAACCCATAAATCAAAATCTTTTTCAGAAACATATCCTAATTTCAAAGCTGAACTTTTTAATGTGATATTTTCAGTGAATGCTTTTTTTGCAATTTCCGCAGATTTATCATAACCAATATGGTTATTCAGGGCGGTCACAAGCATTAATGAATTCTCTAGGTTATTTTTAATGTTTGAAAAATTGGGTTCAATTCCTTGAAAGCAATTTTCTGCAAAACTTTTACAAGCATCACCAATTAATCTCCCACTTTCCAAAACATTTGAAACAATCATTGGTTTAAAAACATTTAACTGAAAATGGCCTGATGCTCCTCCAAGATTTACCGCAACATCATTACCCATAACTTGGGCTGCAATCATAGTTAGAGCCTCTGGCTGGGTAGGGTTGACCTTTCCGGGCATTATTGATGATCCAGGTTCATTATTGGGAATGGTTATCTCTCCAATCCCAGATCTTGGTCCTGAGCAAAGCATTCGGATATCATTACCAATTTTGAATAGAGAAACAGCAATTCGTTTTAATGCCCCAGATAATTCTACCATTGCATCATGAGATGATAATGCTTCAAACTTATTCGGTGCCGTCTTGAAAGGCATGTTTGTCATTTTAGCAATTTTATCTGCAACTTTTTCAGAGTATCCTTCTGGTGAATTTAACCCTGTTCCCACAGCAGTCCCTCCTAAAGCTAATTCTTGAAGCATTTCAGTTGCATTATCTAATCCTCGAATACCGTTATCAAGTTGCTGCACAAAACCTCCAAATTCTTGTCCTAAAGTCAACGGTGTCGCATCCATGAAATGTGTTCTTCCTGTTTTAACTACATTTTCAAATTTTTTACTTTTCTCTTTGATTACATCTCTTAAAAAAATTAATCCTGGTCTTGTTATTTTGATGATTTGCATATAAGATGCTATGTGCATGGCAGTTGGAAAAGTATCGTTGGAAGATTGAGATTTATTTACATCATCATTCGGGTGTAAAATTTTTTTATCATCTGAGAGCTTTCCTCCATTTATTTCATGGCCACGATTAGCAATTACCTCATTACAATTCATATTTGTTTGCGTTCCTGATCCTGTTTGCCATATTACCAATGGAAATTGATCATCTAATTTTCCTTGAATGATTTCATCGCACACCTTAGATATCAAGATAGATTTTTTTTCATCTAGAATTCCCAATTCATAATTTGTTGATGCAGCTGCTTTTTTCAAATAGGCGAAAGCGTGAATGATTTCAATAGGCATACTACCTTCGACGCCAATTTTGAAGTTATTTCGAGATCTTTCAGTTTGGGCTCCCCAGTATGAGGTTAGCGGAACTTTTACTTCGCCCATCGTGTCTTTTTCTGTGCGAGTTTTCATTTGAAAAAATTATCTTAAATTAAATTCATAATAATACAAATGTAGGGCCTATTCGGAAGTGGTTTGGATTGTATATTTGTAAGAAATATTTACAGAGATAAACAATGTCAAAATTTCTTGGTTTTTTAGTCTTTCTAATGATATTCCTTACAGGATTCAGTATGCTTCTTTTTCTCGGACTTTTTGTGGGATATTGGCTTACTCTTCTGGGTCTAGAGCAATTCTCACCAAAATTACTTTATAAAATTATTGGTCACAAGACGGATGATCAGAATAAATAGAGAAATAAATTTAAATTTCTCCCTCTCCCAGTTTTAGCTTTATATCGGTGACAAACTTTTTGATGTTTTGATCACTTTCCTTTGGACAGATTAAAAGTCGGTTGTCAGATTGCACAACGATATAATTGTTAAGGCCCTCGACTACAGCTACTAACTCCTTAGGAAGTGAAATTAAATTATCTTTAGAATCATACAAAAATATATTTTCTGAAACACCAACATTTCCTTGATTATTTTTTTTCTGATCCGAATAAATCGCTCCCCAGGAGCCTAAATCACTCCATCCAAAATCACTTTTTAGAACATAAACCTGGGACGACTTTTCAAGTATTCCATAATCTATTGATTCATTGGGGCAATGTGGGTAGATCGTTTCTAAAAATGCTTTTTCGTTATCTGAGTTAATATCGCCCCAACCGTCTTCAAATAGAGAATACATCTCAGGCATATGCTTTTCAAATGCGCTTAAAATAGAGTTTGCATTCCAAATAAAAATTCCAGAGTTCCAGAGGAATTCACCTGTTTCCAAAAATGATTTTGCTAATTCTAGCTCAGGTTTTTCTGTGAATGTTTTTACTGCCTTAATTTCTGTATTAAATGAATTCTCTTTTTTTTTAAACTGGATATATCCATAACCGGTTTCCGGTTTATTCGGAGAGATACCGAGAGTTAATAAAATATTCTTTTCCGCCGTTACAGATAAGCCTAATTGAATTATTCGGTTGAATTCAGATTCATTGGTTACCAGATGATCCGCAGGAGTGACAATGAAGTTTGCCAAGGGGTCAATCTTTTTTAACTTAAAAGCTGCTAAAGCAATACATGGTGCCGTATTTCTTCTTAATGGCTCACATATTATATTTTCTTTATTTATTTCTGGAAGTTGGTCCAAACAAAAATTCAAGTAATCAGATTTTGTTACGATTAGAATATTTTTCTTTGGAATTGTTAACGAAACCCTTCGAAACGTTTGCTGCAATAATGTCTCTCCAGTGTTAAGAACATCTAGAAACTGTTTTGGCTTGTGAGATGTACTAGTTGGCCAGAAGCGGCTTCCTAACCCTCCAGCCATGATTATTGCAAAATTGTGATTCATTGACTTTTTCTATTGGTATTGCAAAGTTAAAAAACAATAAGGTTCGTACATTTGTATTTTCTTTTAAGACATGAAAAATATCATTCTTTTTGGTCCTCCGGGTGCAGGCAAGGGCACTCAAAGTGAATTCCTCGTAGAAGAATTTGGGTTTGTCCATTTAAGTACTGGAGACATATTCCGTTACAATATTTCAAATCAAACGGAATTAGGGATTTTAGCAAAAAAATTCATGGATGAAGGAAGGCTTGTTCCTGATTCTGTTACTATTGATATGTTAAGTTTAGAACTCTTAAAATATCCCAATTCTGAGGGATTTCTTTTTGATGGTTTTCCAAGGACAAAAGAGCAAGCAAATGCTTTAGATTCATTTCTTGGAGAACGGAATTTAGAAATTTCAGCCATGATTGGCTTAGAGGTGCCTGATGAGGATTTGAGACTGCGCCTACTTGAGCGTGGTAAGGTGTCAGGCCGGCCAGACGATGCAAACATTGAAGTTATTCAAAAAAGACTTGATACATACTACAACGAAACTGCAGTTGTTAAAAATCATTATGAAGAAGTTGGAAAATACATTTCATTAAATGGCTTGGGAACAATAGAACAAATATCTATTGCCTTAAAATCTGAAATTGGTCATTTATAAAACAATAAATGGGAGATAGCAACTTCATTGATTATGTGAAAATTTTCTGTTCCTCAGGTAAAGGTGGCGCTGGATCTGCCCATCTTTATCGTGCAAGGGGAGTGCCAAAAGGTGGTCCTGACGGAGGAGATGGCGGAAGAGGTGGTCATATTATTCTTGAGGGGAGCTCTCAACTATGGACACTTTTGCATTTGAAATATAAAAAACATAATAAAGCATATCCTGGAAGTGGTGGAAGTCGAAATAACAGGCATGGTGCAGATGGCGAAGATGTTATCATAAAAGTGCCTTTGGGTACTCAAATTAAAAATTCTGAAACTGAAAAAGTTGTTTTTGAGATAACGGAGGATCGTCAACAAAAAATATTACTATCTGGAGGTCGCGGAGGACTTGGTAATACTCAATTCAAAAGTCCAACCAATCGCACTCCCACAAATGCTCAGCCAGGAGAAGATGGGAGCGAAGGGTGGTTTACTCTTGAACTTAAATTACTTGCTGATGTGGGATTAGTTGGTTTTCCTAATGCAGGAAAATCAACTTTGCTAAGCGTTATTTCAGCTGCTAAGCCTGAAATTGCAGATTATCCATTTACCACTTTAGTTCCGAATCTGGGAGTTGTCGAACATAGAGGCTTCAATTCATTTGTTATGGCGGATATTCCTGGAATTATTGAAGGTGCCAGTGAGGGGAAGGGGCTTGGATATCGTTTTTTACGTCACATTGAACGTAATTCAATTTTGTTCTTTTTAATTTCTGCGGATGCCAAGGACCATCTAAAAGAATTTAAAACTTTATTAAATGAGCTAGAGAAATATAGTTTAGAGCTGGGTAGAAAAAGAAAAATATTGGGAATTTCAAAATCTGATATGTTAGACAATGAATTGAAGTTAGAAATTGAGGCAAGTTTACCTATCGAAATTCCTCATATATTTTTTAGCTCAGTAACAGGAGAAAATATAATGCAAATGAAGGATATACTATGGAACTCATTGAATTCTTAAATAGTCTTGATGAGATACTTTTTTTAAATCTCGTGAACTGGGGACCGGATTATTTAGATTATTTTTTTCAGGTTTTAAGTATGAGCATTGGCACTTATGTATTAGTTATTTTATTTCTAATTTTTGCATTTTTTAAATTAAAATTAAATGAGGTAGTCTTGCTTACATCCCTTATTATTGTTGGCGTCGTATTAGCAGATATTATTTCAGTCCATGGGTTCAAAAATACTTTTGAAAGACTAAGGCCTTGCCATTCTTCGGAATTAATAGAACAGTTTGAATTAGCAGCGATTAGATGCGGTGGGAGGTATGGCTTCGTGTCAAGCCATGCTTCTACAATATGGACAATTTTTGCTATTGTTAATTTTTCCCGCCCGCCTAAAATATTCATACTGATTTTTCTTTTTTGGGCAATACTGGTTTCTTATAGCCGTGTATATCTGGGGGTTCATTATCCTGGAGATATTTTGGGAGGTGCTATTTTAGGTCTATTAATTGCGAATGCTTTGAATCGGTGGCGAAGTACACCTAATTTTAAATTCTAATGATTCAGATTGTAGCTATTTTTTTTGGTGGTGGACTTGGCTCCTTAGCTCGTTACGGCGTTAGTGAAATGGCCAATTTATTTTTTTCAAATTCTTTGAAAGTAACAATTTTTGCTACTTTGCTCGCCAATATTTTGGCATGTCTAATTTTAGGATATTTCATCGGAAAGGATATTCAATCAAAGTATATAATTTTTTGGAGTGTTGGATTTTGCGGAGGGTTTTCCACATTTAGTACATTTTCAAGCGAGGTACTTCAGCTCATAAAATTGGGTCAATATGCATTAGTATTTGCTTATATAGTTTTTTCAGTGACTTTGGGTTTAGTTGCCTTTATTCTGGGTTCAAAAATATTTTAATTAGCGATAAAGAAGTATTGTTCCATGTTTTTCAATTGCTGAGTTGGCAAAATCTAAAATAAAAAGTCTCCATGAATATACCCCTTGTGGACATTGGGGACCCAAGTTTTGTATTTGACCATTCCATTCCTCATATGGATCGTTGGACTCAAAGACAATTTCCCCCCACCTATCAAGAATTGTCAATTTATAGGAATTAAAACCTGTAGCTACGGGTCGAAATGTATCATTGATGTTATCACCATCAGGAGTAAATGTATTTGGAGACCAAATATTCATCACCGGATCAACTCTTACAATTTGACTTAAAGTATCCCAGCAATCAAATTCATTCACAGCAATTCTCATTATTTTAAAAAAACCAGTGTCTTTGTATTTATGTAAAAAAAAGTCTTGCTGAGTATAAATTGTACTATCTCCCATCTCAAAATAAAACACTTCATTAGGATCGATTCCCGATGTGTTTACTGCAATTTCAGGTTTATAAATATTGACTTTTAGAGGGGATACTGAAAAAGGCATTATAGGACGGGGGTTCACAACTATTGCACCCGGATAATCTTTATTGATAGTATCAATGCAACCCGTGGTGGTCCATGCCATCAATTTCACGTTGTAAATGCCAGGTTTTGTGTATGTATGAGATGGTATATCGAGAATTGATGAATTTCCATCTCCAAACTCCCAATAATAATTTAATGGAGTTGAGCTAGTTGCTTTTGCATCAAACAAAAATGTAAATGGCTCACATCCAACAATGCCATTAAAGTCATTTTGAATATTGGGTCGGTCATACACTTTTATTGTATCAATAAATGTTTCCTCGCAGGCTTTGGATTTTATGTAGAGTGAAACAGGATAATTACCCTCTTGGGTAAAAATTATTGGTGGTGGAAATTCTCCGCTGAATTTATAAATATTTGCATCGGTCAAAGAAGTACCAAATGTCCATTCAATAGTTTTATCAGGGTACCAATTTCCATTTGGGGTAAAGATAAAGCTTTGCTTATCTGAGCAAACATCTCCTAAATATTGAAAATTGGCATTGATTGGAGGATAAATATGAAAATCTACTTGATCTGTATCTGCGCACGGCCAGCCGGGATTTGCAATGAGAGTTACTGTATAAACACCAGTGTCATTAAAAGTAAATGTTGGATTTGGTAGGTTCGAAGTATCTGAGCTACTATTAGGATCTCCGAAATCCCAATGATAAAACGTTGCATTAAAACTATTTTGAGAGAAGGGAACGGTGGTACCTATGCATAATTGAGTAGGATCATCTACCTCGGAAATAATATCGGCCCATATTGATGCTTGACAGGATGTTACATTAAATTGATAGTCTCTTCGGATTGTATTTAAAAGCATCCCATTTCTCCACTCCTCAACACAGATTACAACAACATATTGTCCTGTTACAGAAAGTTTTCCTGATATTATTCCAGTTTGACCATTTATAGATATCGGTGGGTTCCCTGGGATTGGATTTGCTGGAGTATTAGACTGGTTAAATGGTACGACTGAATATGGAGGTGGTCCGGGCGGATTTGGTTTTGGACTATTTAACGAGCCTTGCTGATTGGATTTCCCACCACCATGATAAATTTCACAGAGCTTGTAATGCAACGAGTCATTATCTATATCAATTGCTGCGCTAGAAATGCTCAAATTTTCTTGACTACACAGAACTATTGGGGGTTTGTTATTCCACTGAGGGCTATTATTGCAGGTGTTATCATTTGGTGGTATTCTTGCCGAAATAGTCATTCCCCAATCATCAGGATTATTTATATTTGTTATTGTTGCATTTCTACAACATCTCTGATATGCAATGGAATAGCCCTGTGAAGAAGGCGGTAGCGAAACTAGCACGCTATATTCTGCATATTGAGTGCAAACATTAGGGGGAGCAAGTAGGCATGGATTCCCTGTATTTACTGGAACAGACTTTGTTGGACCTTTATTCACTTGAAGGTTTTGAACCAATACGCCCGTAGCTCCGTTGAAAATACCAATTGAGGCAGGATTATCAAGTTGAGCGCCCGTTGAATTACAATCTCTATAGACAATAAGTTCTATTTGGTAAACATTATTTCCAACGCAAGTATATGTGATTTCTCCCCCGACTAAATGAGCTGATTTTGACTCGATAGAAGATATCAGATAAATTAAAATAAATATAAACCGGAGCAGTTTCATAAGATAAATTCATCCCAAGAGAAAAAAGTATTTGGGTTTTTCTCCTTAAGATAGTCAACTTGTTTTTGATTTCTGATTATGAACATACCGAAATCTCCACCCCACGCCCCCAAGCTTTTCGCTCCTGTATTCTTATCATAAAATATTTCATTGGGCAAAGATTTCTCCCCTAAATGAATTCCCATTAGATTTTCATGACTATTGATTAGTCGAATTAAACTCTCGGTGGTCCGTGCTTCATATAATTTATCTGTTAGATCTGTAAAGTCTTTGATATTATTTTTTGGATTTGGCAAGTAAGATTTTATTGCTTCATGGCTTCTCTTTTTTTTACCTAAATAAAGAAAGTATATACTTTCTTTTGGCCATTTGAGTTCTATATATTCTTTAAAATATCCTTTATCCAGTTTCTGATAAAATATTGGCTGACTAGCTTGAGCACAGGCGACATCATAACCGGATCCTTGAGAGGTTTGAAAGTGAAGTTCCATAGGGTCAATAGAAAACCATTGAGCAATTAGTGATGTTAAAGTAGAAGAGCTTCCTAATCCCCAATCTTTTGAAAATTCCAGTTTTGTGATCACTTTTCCTTTTGGAAATTTTGATAAACCTGCAATTTTCATTGCCTCAGTTATTAGACTTTTCACGTTCAGGAGATTCTTAGATTTTTCTACTTCGCCTGTTATCCATTTCTCCCCATCACTATTAAGGGCAGTCCATTGGAGATTTTCATCTCCTTTTAAATAATCTAAAGTTTGACCAAGTTTTGTAGGGACAGCGATTGCTTTAGCTCCATTAAGTATAACATACTCTGAAGTTAGAAGAAGTTTGCCATTTGCTCTGAAGCTAATCATTACTGGAATCTCCTTCTTGAGCGTTTCTTAAATTATTAAAAGCTGAAACAACTTGAGCATGATGAGGAGCAGTTTTTGAAAATACTCTTTGGAGAATTTCTTTTTCAGTTTCACTTGCACCAAGTTGATTCAAAGTATTCAATAAGTGCATTTTCATATGACCTTTTTGAATTCCAGACGTGGTAAGAGCTTTAAGGGCAGCAAAATTTTGGGCTAGACCGCTAGCCGCGACTATTTCCATTAACTCATGTGAATTAGGTTTACCCAAGATATCCAAAGAAAGTTCAACCATTGGGTGTAATTTGGTTAATCCTCCTACAGTACCGATTGAAAGGGGAATTTCTATCCAAAATTTGAAGATATCATTGGAAATCTCACAATCCGTCAAACTCTTATATTGACCATCTTTGGCGGCGTAGGTATGACAAGCAGCTTCAACAGCTCGGAAATCATTTCCAGTTGCCAAAATAACACTATCAATTCCATTCATAATTCCTTTATTGTGGGTAGTCGCTCGATAGGGTTCTATTTTTGCAATTTCAATAGCTTGCTTAAATTTTTTGGCAAAAATTTTAGACTTTGAAATATCGTTTTTTATTAATTCCTCGATTGGGCAGGCCACCTGGCACCCCACGATGCATTCTGGTGTATAATTAGATAGGATGCTCATTATTATATCGATGCTTCCTATATTTTTTATTTCGTTTTCAATTGACTCGCGAAAAAACTTCGCCATTTCTTCAAGGCATGAATTAATGAAATTTGCGCCCATTGAATCGCAAGTTTCAAATCCAACTTCTAATTGATAGTAATTGATCAATTTTTCGGTTTTGTCTATCAAATTGACATCAAGAATTCCTCCTCCTCTTTGACGCATATTTTTTGTTAAAAGCTCTGTACTTTTAATTAAACCTTGTTTGGATCGAGAAAATAAATCGATTAAATAATTCTTTTCTCCATCAAAAGTGAAATGAATATGTCCTATTTTTTTTGTTGAAATAATCTTGCTTTTAAACCCACCTCTTGAAAGCCAAAATTTCGCAGATTTAGATGCTGCTGCAACAACAGAGCTCTCCTCAATTGCCATAGGAACAGTGTAGATTTTATCGTTAATTAAAAAATTAGGAGCCACACCCATGGGGAGGTAATAGTTCGCAACTGTATTTTCAATAAACTCATCATGTTTTTTTTGGATGTTTTGATCTACATGCATGTATGAATTCATTAGATCTAAGCCCTTTTTGGGATTTTTTAAATGAACTTTTGCAAGCCATTCCATTTTGGCTTTTTTTGAGAGTTTAGAAAACCCATATATTTTTCGATCCATGTAATTTGATGGTTTTTATTGAAGTGGCAATTGCAATTTAAAATAAAGCTAATTTTTTAGTTTAAAGGCTCTTTTTTCAAATTAAGCATCACTATTGTAAATTTTTAAAAAAGATGATTATTCAACTCCAAAAGACCGCATAGATTGCTGAAAGCAATATTAGTATTCCAAATGCTCCGATATTATAAATGGGATCTGTTTTGAATGTTTCCCTACTTATTTCAATCCCCTTTTGATCGTCTTTTCCCTTCTGTTGGTACCAACTAATAAAAGCTATAATAACCATGGTGGTCAGGGTTGTTAAACCCATTTGATTTAAGAATGGAAGATCAACAAAAATCGGGTTACTTGACCAACCTTTTGGGCTGACTTTGAAGTACATCGCAATTGGAATAGAGCAAAGTGCTCCGATAATTGCTCCCTTATTTGTAGTTTTTTTCCAAAACAGTCCTAACATGAATACTGCTAGGATTCCTGGACTTACTACCCCTGTATATTCCTGAATAAATTGAAAAGCTTGATCTATCCCTCCGAGTAATGGGGCCATTATTGAAGCTATAATTAGGGCAATCAAAGCAGACAGTCTTCCGGTATTCACAGTTTCTAAATCATTGGCTTTTTTATTGATGTATTGCTTATATATATCCATGGTGAATATCGTTGAAGTAGAGTTCAGCATTGAAGCGAGGGATGAGACAATTGCTGCTGTTAGAGCTGCGAAAGCCAGTCCTCTTAAACCTGTTGGTAATAGTTGTAAAAGCCAAGGATAAGCTTTATCAGCAGTATTCATATCTGGTAAATTATTCATCGCTATTTCACCAAGTCCGTTCATGATTTCTGGATCTCTTATAATTACATATGCAGCGATACCAGGTATTACTACGATAATTGGTAAAATCATTTTTAAACCCGCAGCAAATAGAATTCCTTTTTGAGCTTCTCGAAGACTCTTTGCAGCCAAGGTTCTTTGAATTATGTATTGATTGAATCCCCAATAATAGAGATTGGCCACCCACATTCCTCCTACGAGAACACCAATGCCCGGGAGATTATTATATTCAGGATTTGATTTATCTAATATCATTGAAAAGTGATCTGGAGCCGCCTTGTAAATGGCTGCAAATCCCTCCCAAAGCCCATTTCCATCGGAGACAAGATCAAGAGCAAGATATGTTGTAGCGAAGCCTCCTAATGTTAGAAAAAAGACCTGAATTACATCAGTCCATGACACGGCTGAAAGACCGCCGTATAATGAATATGCAGCAGCAAATGCTGCAAGACCTATAACTCCGTAAATTTTAGGAACTCCCATAATTGTCTCAAGGGCCAAAGAACCCAGATACAACACAGATGAAAGGTTGACAAAAATATAAAGTGCTATCCAAAAAACTGCAAGGATGGTCTTAAGATTTGTAGAAAATCGTTTTTCCACAAATTCAGGAATCGTATACAAACCTTTTTCAATAAAAATCGGTAAAAAATATTTTCCAACAATTATTAAAGTTAAAGCTGCCATCCATTCATACGAGGCAATTGCCAAACCTAATTTAAACCCTGACCCAGACATGCCAATAAACTGTTCAGCTGATATATTTGCAGCAATGAGAGATGCACCCACTGCCCACCAGGGTAAAGATTTACTTGCAAGAAAATAATCCTCTGCATTTTTTTGATGTCCCTTTTTATCTCTTGACATGTAGAGACCAACACCTAATATTAGTGTGGCATATGCTGCAAAAATTAGATAATCGAGGAATTCAAATTGAGTTGTCATTATGGGTTGTGTTAAAGTTCAAAATGAAAATTTTTCTTGGTCAAATAAGCATATCTGTCTGAATCAAAGCGGTACATCCTGGCAGGTCGGTGCCTGACGGCTTTTTGCATTTTTTCTAACGGAACAAGAAGATCCATACTCAATATTTTTTTTCGAAAATTAGCTTTATCAAAATTTCGGTTCAATAGTTTTTCATAAAGGTGCTGAAGCTCAGCAAGAGTAAATTCTTCCGGCAGTAATTCAAACCCAATAGGTCTTAGACGCACTCGTTCTTGAAGTCTTTTCAATGCCGAAGTAAATATTTCAAAATGATCAAATGCCATTTCCCTGATGTCTTGAATTGAAGTCCAAGTTGCATCAATTGCCCAGGAAGATGGTTTTGGGTTATAGTCTTCAATTTTGATTAATGAGTAATATGCGAGTGTTACCACTCGCCCAAGTGGATGCCTATTTACTCCGGCAAAAGCCTTTAGTTGCTCGAGGTAAATATCTTTTAAGCCGGTTAGTTCATTTAAAACTCTCTTTGTAGCGTCTATAGGGTCTTCTTTTTCATGAACCAGGTCTCCCGGTATAGCTTGAAAATCTTTATAAGGCTCCGTTCCTCTTTTTATTACTAGAACCTTAACATCGGATCCATCAAATCCAAATACTACGCAATCTACTGAGATTCCAAATGTAAAGTGAGATAGAGATTTAGCTCGTTCTTTTTCGTACATGCTTTTCATGTTTGTTGCCAAAGGTAAAGGTGATATCTACCAAAACAAATTCTTTTCTGAGTTAAACTAATTTTTGGAAAAGAATCAAAATAATTTTTTCAATAAATGATGTTAAAAATGTTTCGAACATTGATGAATTAAAATTCTGAAATACAACCCTTTATGTGATAAAATTTTGAACTAAATATTAGTTGTTATATTCGCTATAAATTCGACTGAACTTGGAAATTTTGAAATGTAATATTTTCCCAGTTCATTTTTTATTAATAACTCTAGAAAATTTTAAAATTGTACAAGAATACACAAGTCTTAAAGGAGTTAACCTCCAGTATTCCTAATCATCAAATCTTATGGGAAAAAATGATTTCGGAATTAATTTCAAAAGGTTCATCATTTGAGCCCCAAAAGTTGCGTGATTCAAAGCCTAATGGCGGTGTAAAAAAAATACTCGAATCTTGGGATAATTACAAAGGAAAATCTGATGGGTTTATTAAGGAGCACTTAAGCTTCGATAAAGAAATTGAAGTAAAAAACGATCTCAAAAGTGAATCTAACATTTTAGATTTTTCGCAATTGCTTTGGGCAAATTTGAAAAGAGCACCGGATAAATCCAAATGGGTTGGTAGTCGAATACCCCTCCCAAATTCATATGTTGTTCCCTCTGAAGGTGATTCGGAGACTTCCTATTGGGAAAGTTATTTTATTTTACTGGGGCTTGTCATCTCTGGAAATAAGCAACTGGCAATAGATATGGTTAATAATTATTCCTATTTGTTGGAAAAATATGGTTTAATTCCTAGTAAATGTCGCTATTACTCCTTGTCCAGTTCTCAACCCCCATATTTTTCAATGATGGTATCCTTAATCGTGAACAAAGGCTGGGCAGAATGGCAGGATTATGCTCTTGCATTTCGAAGAGAGTATCAGTTCTGGATGGAAGGCGCTGATGTGGAGGCTGCAGATGGGTTTGCCTATCGCAGAGTTGTAAAAGTAAAAGGTTACGTTCTAAATAGATATTGGAATGATCAACCAACTGAGAATGAAGAGGTTATTCATAAGTATCCTGATTTGATTCAATCTGCTGTGAAAAAAGGAGTTTCAGAAGAAGAAATATTAGAGCATTTATCTTCAGCTAAAGAATCAGGATGGGAATTTAGTAGCCGTTGGATGTCAGATTCAACGGATTTGACTTCATTAAAAACAGCTCATATAATTCCTATTGAGCTCAATGCTCTTTTATCTCACCTAGAATTCGCCTTAGGGAAAGCATTTCCAGCAGAAAAGAATCAATGGAGTGCGCGAGTTCGAGAACGCAGATCAGCACTGAATACTTTGTTTTGGAATGGCGAGACATATACCGACATCGATCTAGATGGAATTGGCAGAAATGATCATTTAAGTTCAGCAATGTTTTATCCACTTTGGATTGGTGCACCAGGAATAAAGCAGATTGATAGAATATTGGAGATTTTAGAACTGAATTATCTTTCGAAAGGAGGAGTATTAACGAGTCTTATTAATTCTGGACAAAATTGGGATTTTCCAAATATTTACCCACCTATACAATGGGCCTGTATTGCTGGCTCTTACAGATCGGGAAACGAGAAATTGGCAAAGAAAATAGCACAATGTTACACAAATAATTGTGATGCATATTTTCAAAAATATAAGAGATTTCCTAAAAAATTCGACTCAGATTTTGATAATTCTGAACAAGTGAAAACCAGTTCAGGCTGGTCTCTGGGTGTATATTTAGCATGCAAGCATTTTATAGAAACGGGTGAAATAATAAGTTAGTTTTTCAATTAAAATGTTGCCATTTTTAAACTGCTATCCAAACTAATAGCTCTTTAGATATATCCAAGTTCCTGTAAAAATGGCGAAACCATCTAATAAATCAGATGTAAAACGATTATCATAGGAAGGAATTATAATTTCGAAAAGAATTACGGAAACTGTCGCAAATGAATAAATAAAAATTGGTTTTAGCGTGAAGTCATCACATAATGATTTGAGAAAAATCTCGATTCCCCCTATTAAAACTGGAATAAAAAGAAGTGGGTCAAGCCACGAATCCAAAAGCGGATTGGAAAAATTGTATTTAATCGCAATTTGATGAAATAGAAAGAAAAATAAGCTGATGGTCCAGACATATTTTTTCTTCATACAGCAACCCAAAATGTCACTAAACTTCCAATGGTCGCAAGAAATAGAGCAAACCAGTTAAGAAAAATAATTTTAAACTTGACATTTTTGAATTTAAATAGATAATATTTAATATAATTCATTTTAGTTTATGAGATTTGAACATATTTATTTTTTCTAAATTGAGTTACAAAATTAAATCTAAAAATAAACCCCCCATTAATGGAGGGTTTATTTAAGTGGTTCGGGGCGGGATTGAACCGCCGACACATGGATTTTCAGTCCATTGCTCTACCAACTGAGCTACCGAACCAATTATTAAAGATGCGCGAAGGTAAAGCGGAAAATTATTTTTATCATTTTTTTTTAGGCTTTTCGATTAGAAATATTTTTACTAAAAAAAATCATAGGTATTTTTTGAATCATAAATTTGTTTTGTGATTGCAATAGTTGAAAGGGGAAATACTCGTACTAAATTGTCTGTAATGGACATAAAAGCCAATATTATCGAATCTAAAACTTGGAATGAATTTAACGTTGATTTAATTCATAAATTCTTATCTAATGATTTTGAAAATATTCGTTATTGTAATACATCTAGGGTTTTTGAAGTCATACCCAAAAATTGGCATGAAGTTTTTTCGACTTCTGAGTGGCCGATAGAAATTAATTACTCAAAAAATGTTGGCGTCGATAGACTTGCAGGTGTGACCGGAGCAAGGGTTGTCTCAAAAAAGAAATCACTGCTAGTTATTTCATGCGGTACGTGCCTAACATTTTCTTATTTAAATGTTAAAAATAGTTTTCAAGGTGGTGCAATTTCGCCAGGTCTGGCGATGAGGATGAAGTCGATGAGCGATTATACAAATTCACTACCTCTTTTAAAACCTGACTACAAGAAAAAAGTATCTCAATACACTTCCAGCACAGAAACTAGCATGCAAAAAGGGGCTTATGAGGGTATGTTATTTGAAATTCAGCATAGGATTAGTCTTTATAAACGTGTTGATCCCGATGTTCAAATTTTTGTAACTGGAGGGGATGGTCCGGCTTTTGCAGAGTCATTGGAATATAGCATCTTTGCCAATCCAAATTTAGAAGCAATGGGACTTTTTGCTCAATGGAGTTATGAAAAGAATCGGTAAAATTATTTTTCTTGTGTTACTGCCTTACCAAGCGGTAGCTCAAAGCAGCGGAGTTAGCCCGTATTCTTTATTCGGATTAGGGCAAGTTCAAACTTCTTCATTTTCTTATGGACAGATTGTTGGCGGAACTCAGGTTGCAAATAATTCAAATCTTTTTGTCAATACTGATCAGCCAGCGAGCTATGCACAAATAAAATACACCACTTTAGACTTAGGAGGATCTTACAGCGCCATATATCAATCTTCCGACAAGGATGCCATTTGGAATAGTACAGGCGGATTTCGTAGTATGGGATTAGCATTACCCTTGGCTAAAGGGATAGGAGTTTCTGCAGGAATAAGTCCATTAACTCAAGTTGGATATCAAATGCGAAGTGACGGAGTAGATCAAAATTTTGGAAATTTTGTCCAAATTTTTGATGGAAGCGGCGGTATTAACAAGTCTCATTTTGGTTTTGGTTATAAACCTTTGAAATTTTTTAGTTTCGGAATAAATATGAATTATTTGTTTGGCTCATTAGATAAACGAGTGAGAATGATTTTTGAGAATAATTCCTTTAACCCAGTATCGAATAAAGAAAGACTTTTAGTGAATGGTTGGTCATATGATATAGGTTCGATATTGAGTTTATCGATGGGTGGTAATGTTTTAAATTTTGGAGTTTCTTTTTCCCCAAGGCAAGATGTTTCATCATCATATCAAAATACAAGTATCACCTATCTTCCGAGTTCATCTGGTTCTGAAAACCCAATAGACACCATATTGTTCTTAAACCAGCCAAAAGGTAATATTACTCTTCCATCTAGTTTAGGCCTAGGAATTCATTATGAAAAACGGGTCTCTGGAATACTACTACCAGCATGGTCATTTTCACTCCAATATAAAACATCAGCACAAACCGAATTGCGTGACTTTTGGTCGGGCAATAGTCCGAATATTGGTCCTTTTCAAGAATCTAGTCGCTTTTTGTCTGTATCTACTTGTCTAACACCGTTTTTGGCATTTCCCAAGCGTAGATATAAATCTAAGTCTTCACAAATGGCTTATCGGGCATCTTTTCGTGCGGGAAATACTGGCTTAATTATCGAACAAATGCCAATTACTTCTTGGGAATCTACTTTGGGTTTAGGTATCCCAATTGGAGGATCTTCTGTTCTTCCAGGAGATATAAAATTTGCAACATTGCACTTTGGAATACAAATGGGTAATTTAGGATCTGGCAGTATGAATGTTATAAATGAATTCTCAATAAGAGTTCTTTTTGGAGTGACTCTAAATGATCAATGGTTTCTTAAATTTAAATATCGATAATTTCATGAAATATTTTTTTACATTAACTTCTTTTATTCTAACATTTTCTTGCATTGCCCAAGAATCTAAATGGGGAAGCACTGATGCGGATAGCATTAGGTGTTATGAAAATTATAATAATTTCGGTTCGCTGTATAATGGAAAATCATATGTGGCGGCTTTTAAACCCTGGCTATTTGTCTATAATACTTGCCCGCAGGCAAAAGAGGTGATTTATAAAATCGGTCCAAAAATTGTGGACGCCAGGATTAAAGCGACCAAGGACTCCAGTAAAAGAAATGAATTGATTTTATTGCTGCTAAAGGTTCATGACGACTACAATAGATATTTTCCAGGTAAAGAGGCATCGGTTCTAGCAAAAAAGGCTTACGATTTTTACAGATTTTATCCTGATAAATATTACGAGGCTTATAACATGTTTAATATTGCTTTGAACCTTGACCCGGGGGCAGTTCAAACGGCTTACCTGAATAAATATTTCAATACTGTCATCAAGCTTTACAAGGTAGATAGTCTCGATACAGAAGGATTATTAAATGGGTATAGCATGGTAGGGGAATCGGCTGAAGCCCAGACAAATAAGTGGAATCGGAGAATTACTTTACTCACAGAAAAGGATACTTTGGGAACAATTTCTTCGAAAGAAAAAAGAATCTTGAGCACGGATAAAAAGAGACTAAATCAGGTAAATAAATTATTTTCAAATATTGAAAAAAAGATAGCTCCTTTGTTGACCTGCGATCGTTTGTCATTAATCTACAATGAGGATAATTTGATTTCCCATGCGGATGATGCCTCTTGGCTAAGGAGAGCAGAGAAAATGCTCTCTAAGGAGCGATTAGATTCATTAGGATTGACGGATTGTACAGACAATCCAATATATTTTCAAATTGCTGAGTCTCTATATGATTTAGATCCATCTCCCCAATCTGCTCGATCTATGGGCGTATTGAGTATAAAGAACGAAAAATGGGAAGAAGCGATAAAGTACTTTTCCATTGCCATCGAAGGTGAAGTAGATCCAATAAAAAAATCCAGAGATCACATGCGAATTGCAGTTATAAATCAAAAAATCGGCGATCTCCCCTCTGCTAAAAAGCACATAGTTAATGCATCGCGTTTAAACGAATCCTCGGGAGAGATTTATTTGGTATGGGCAAGTATTTATGCTCAAGCGGCAGGAACTTGTGGTAATAATGTATTTGAGAAAAATGCTGTGTATTGGGCTGCAGTGAATAAGTTAATTAAAGCAAAGCAGGTAGATCCTGAAATTTCAAGTCGTGCGAATAAGGCAATAGTGAATTATCGAAATGGATTTCCTGACAAATCTATATCTTTTCAATTCGGTTATAAAGAAGGAGATTCATACAGAATACCCTGTTGGATTAATGAAACAGTACGAGTTGCGTTCTAGTATTTTTTTTCTAATTTGCTTCCTTTTTAATGGCTGTTCAAATGAGGTTTCTTTCAAGACAAAAAATATAGAAAGTAATAGTTTGCCAATTATCGAGCAAGAAGGTGTTAAGATTTCATATTCTGATAGCGGCATAGTTAAACTAGTTATTCATGCCGGTCAATTAAAAGATTACAGTGATTTAAAGGACTTCCCTAGACAAGAGTTTTCTAAAAACCTTCGTGTTCAAATTCTCACCGAAAATGGCGAAAAATCAGGATTTTTAGAAGCTGTGAATGCCTTAAATGACATAAAAAAAGAATTATGGACTTTGACTGGGAAGGTTGTTGTATCTAAGAAAGGTGGAAATACTTTACATACTGAAAAATTATTTTGGGATAGAGATAAAAAAATATTTTACACTGACTCTAGAGTGAAAATAATTCAAGATGGAGAAGAAATAGTCGGAATGGGGCTCAGTTCAGAAGAGGACCTTTCAGAATATACCATATTCGAAGTGAAGGGACATTTTAGCAGAAAAAAAGATTTGAAATGAAATCAAATTTTGGTCGTAAATCACTAAAAGCCGTCGAATGGGTTTGGTTGGTAATATCGATTTTATCTCTGGAAACGATTTTTAGTCAATGGGATGAAAATCGTGAAAAGGCCTATGTTTTTGTGATTTTTTTTCTACTCGGTATTTTCATGTTTAAATTAAGGAGGTCTCAAAGAAAAAAAATGGAGGCTCGTTGGAGATCCAATAAAAATGAAATAGATAATTAAAAATGATTGATTTCATACAGTTATTATTTGCCTTAGTACTCTCAGCTTTTTTTTCTGGAATGGAGTTAGCATTTTTAAGTGCAAGCAGACTACAAGTGAAAATTGAATCAAAGAGAGGGGGAGTTTTTGCGTCGTGGTTAGCTTTTCTAATATCTAAACCTTCAAATTTTATTGGCGCTATGCTTATGGGTAATACTATTTCACTTGTGTTTGTAGGATTAAAAACTGCGACTTTATTGGATCCTTTTTTTATGAAATTTTTAAGTCCAGCTTTCGCGGTTATCATAGAAACCCTTATTTCCACTTTTGTTGTTTTATTTCTCGCAGAATTTTTGCCCAAGGCATTTTTTAGAAATCGATCAAATGAATCTCTAAATTGGTTTATTCTGCCTTTAAGTTTTTTTTATTTTCTTTTTTGGCCAATTGTAACAATTTTAACTGGGATGAGTCGATTTTTGATGCCTAAAAAGGTTAAGGGTAATCAAAAAGAGTATGATCCTATTGTTTTTGGTAGAGCAGACCTCGATGACTACTTGGATGAAGGTATCAGCTCAAAAAATGTTGATACAGAGGTGGAATTATTTAAAAATGCCTTGGACTTTAGTGATACAAAAATTCGCTCATGTATGGTCCCCCGAACAGAAATAATGGCAGTTCCAAACTCAATAGGGATGAGTGAACTAAGGAAAAAATTTATTGAAACGGGATTAAGCAAACTAGTTGTATATCGAGATAATATCGATGATGCTTTTGCTTATGTTCATGCATTTGGATTATTTCGTCGCCCCAAGCGATTGGCATTTATTTTAACTCCCCTTTCATTTCTTCCAGAAACAATGAGTGCTCAAGAAGTATTTAAGATGTTAATACGTGAAAAAAGAAGTATGGCATCGGTAGTTGATGAATTAGGGTCTTTAACAGGAATAATTACCTTAGAAGATGTCGTAGAGGAACTTTTTGGAGAAATTGATGACGAGCATGATCATGTTAAACACGTAGAAGAAGAAATTGGTGATAATTTGTGGAGGCTTGATGCGTCTTTAGAAGTAAATTATTTAAATTCAAATTACTCTTTTGATTGGCCAGAAAACGAATCGTATTCTACTCTTGCAGGCCTAATAGGATCTCAAATAGGTCATCTTCCTTCAGTTGGAGAATCTGTTATTATTGAAGACTGGGAATTTACAATTGAAACTATGGATACTCATCGCATTGGAAGAGTTTTGGTCTCCAAATCAGATAGAAAATTAAAATAAAACAAAAAATCTCTCATTAATGGATGCCTACAACTTTGTATATTCGCATCCTTATAAAAAAAAATCTTATGGCAATTTTCGAAAAAATCCGAAAACGTTCAGGTCTAGTAATCTTGGTAATTGGAACGGCATTAGCAGCATTTATTTTAGGAGAATTTTTAAATTCTGGATCAAGTATGTTTGATTCGGATCAGGATGCTGTGGGATTTATAAACGGAAATAAAATAAGTTACTTTGACTTTAATAAGGATATTGAAAATTTACGATTAAACAATCAGCAAGTCGCCTCTTTTAGCGCTATTCAACTCTCAGAAGTTGTTTGGAATCAGACCTTGACAAAAGAAATTATCGGTACAATTCAGAAGGACCTTGGTTTTACAATTTCCACAGAAGAATTATGGGATCAAATTACTCTCAACCCGAGTATTCAGCAAATGGATGGTTTTAGAGATCCCAACACCGGATTATTTGATCAGGAGTTATTAAAATCTACACTGGCTAACTTACGTGATAATCGTGAGTCATCGCCCGAGGCTAATGACCAATGGCTGAATTGGGTAAATTTTGAAAGCAATGTAAGAGATGAGGCGATGACGAATAAGTTTTATTCAGCTGTTCAAAGTGGTTTAAACATACCTGTTAGTCTTCAAAATTATGAGAATTCAAGAAATGAAATTGAAGCTGAAATTGAATGGTTTGGATCATTAACTTCTGAATTAGACGACTCTATTTCGGACTTGACTGAAAGCGACTATCAAGCTGTGTATGATATGACGAAAGAGGATTTTAAGGTAGATTCGGAGTTAAGAGATATGTTGTTTGCTGATTTTCCTATTAACCCTTCAGATGAGGATAGGGCATTGGCTTTTGATGAATTGTTAGATTTAAAGTCTGATTTCGAGGATTCGGAGGATGATAGCTTATTTGTTATGGCCAATAGCGATCTTCCTTTTCAAGATGTTTATTCTAATTTGGAACTTTTAGATTTGAATCTTAGAAATGCAGTAAAAGACAGGAAGGAAGGTTTTGTAAGTGAACCTTTGGAAACAGGCAATGGATACCAAATTCTGAAAATAATGGATCGCCGAAGTTTACCTGATTCAGTTAAAGCAAGACACATATTGATTTCTTTTGAAGGTGCTGAGCGTTCTCAGGTCACACGATCTTTCAGTGCTGCCAAAGCAATTGCAGACTCTATTTTTGAAATCTTGAACTTAGGAGTTATATCTTTTGAGTCTGCTAACGGAACACTTAATGACGATACTTTTGCTGGATCTCAGGGAGGGGATTTAGGTTGGTTTAAGACAAACAGAATGGCCAAGCCATTTGAAGATTTCTGTTTTAGAAACAATATTGGAGACCTTGGTTTGGTCTTAACTAATTTCGGGTTTCATATAATAAATATTACAGACCAAAATGGACAGATTCCTTCAATAAAGCTTGCACAAGTTTTTCGTCGTGTAACTGTGAGTAAGGAGACAGAACAAGGAATATATAAAAGAGCCGCAGAATTTGCTAAGGCATTGCAGTCCGGCGATAATGCCCAGGATATAGCGAAGAACTATCAGGTGATGCTTCTTTCCAATAATAATACAAATTCAACGGATCAATCCATTGCTGGCTTGCAAGGAGACTCAAGAGAAATTGTGAAGTGGTTATTTAATGAAGAGAGATCTGTTGGAGATGTTGGAATTGTAAATAACGGTTACAAAAATTATGTAGTTACTGAATTAACAGCAGTTTATAAGCCTGGATATAAGCCTCTTGAATATGTCAAAGATGAGCTCAAAACATTAGCATTGAATAGATCTAAAGTGAATTATTTATTTGACTCTTTTGAAAAATCAAATGGTGATGAATCAACTTACTCATGGAAGAATAATTCCGTTTCGCTTACAAACAATTTTATTCCCTCTGTTGGACGAGAAAATATCATTATCGGCCAAGCCGTAGGATCTAATGTGGGTTATGAATCAACGCTTCTTAAAGGTGAGAATGGAGTTTTTAAATATCGAGTTTTAAATAAATCAGTAAATTCTGTATCAAATTTTTCAGCTGCTGAAGTGGCTTCACAGGTAAATTTATTAAGGTCTCGTGTTCAGTCTCAATTGCTCGAGTCTCTAGTGGATGCCTCAGATATCCAAGACAATCGGGGGCGTTTCTTTTAATCCTAACTCAAGCTCGAACCCGGTCACAAGGTTTCCCAGCGATAAGAATCCATTCTCAAAAAAATAAATAGCATTGCTGTAAAAGCCATTATTGAAGTCCCCCCATAACTAAAAAAAGGTAAGGGAATTCCAATAACTGGCATTAGTCCCAAGGTCATACCGATATTAATTGCAAAGTGCATAAATAATAGCGATGCGAGACCAAATCCAAAAATTCGTGCAAATGAATTTTTTTGAAGATTTGATAGTATTATAATCCTACCAATGAGAAGTGAAAAGCAAGTTAAAAAAATACTTGAACCAAGGAACCCCCACTCTTCTCCTACAGTGCAAAAAATGTAGTCTGTCGCTTGTTCGGGAACGAAATTAAATTTTGTTTGGGTCCCTTTCATATAACCTTTCCCGGTAATTCCTCCAGAGCCAATAGCAATGAGAGATTGTGTAGTTTGGTAGCCTATAGCTGAGGTATCTTCTAATTGACCTAATAAAAGTTTTATTCTGACTTGATGATGGGGTAACAAGAGCTCGTTGAAAAAAAAATTTACAAAACGACTCCAAATAATAGCAATTATCATAAGAAAAGATATTCGATGGCGAATCAAGCCCTTCAAGGTGACTCGGTTTTGAATTCGTTGAATAAATAAAGCGATTATGTAAAAGAATAAAATTATGATTAATATGGTATTTGTTTTAAAAGCCAAAGCGAATATTGATAATATTATACTTCCTATACCTAATTGGATAAAGTAAGAGGGGAGACCCTCGCGATTTAAAACAAATGTCAGTCCTAAAAAAACAATTGCAGATCCTGCATCGGGTTGTAAGCCAATTAATAGAATTGGTAACAAAATAGCACCAAACGGAATCCACCGGTCTTTCCAAACACTAAGATTCACATTTCTTTTCGATAATAATTTTGCAACCATCAAGATGGTTCCTAATTTGGCCAGCTCAGACGGTTGAAATCTAAACGAAGCAATATCCAACCAACTTTTACTTCCCCCCACTTCTGCGCCAAAGAACAGCACACAAATTAAAAAAATGATAGCAATTCCATAAACCGGTATTGCTAAAAATTCATATATTCTTGGATCAATCAGGAGAAATATAAAAATGAGAATATTACTAAGTCCAATAAAAATCAACTGTCTTCCGGCTTCATTACTCCAGTTCCAATGATACAAATTAGAACTTGCATTTACAGTTGCATGCAAATTTACCCAACCAAAAAGTATCAGAAAATAATAAAGAATTAATGTGATCTTATCAATTCTTCCGAATAAATTTGAATCGTTTCGCATTAATTATGAGGGAGTTTGATTTCAACACTTTCCACACCATATTCATTTGCCAAACTTCCGGATATCATACGCTCCTCCAGGTCTGTTCTGGCTATAGTGTCGTTTATATACTTCTCTATCATTAGACTGGCTATGGGAGCAGCCCAGCGCGATCCCCAATAACCATTTTCAATAATAACAGCAATTGCGATTTTAGGTGAATCAATAGGAGCAAATGCGATGAATATCGAATGATCTTGTCCATGTGGATTTTCCGCTGTACCTGTTTTGCCAGCAATTCGAATTCCATTAAGTCTAGATTCTTTAGCTGTCCCAATTTTAAATACATCTTCCATCCCCTTGATTACGGTATCAAAATGCTTCTTTTTAATAGTTGTTCTCATTGGAGTTAGATATTTAAGACTATCAATCATGGTTCCTTCAATAGATTTAACAATATGTGGAATAAACCAATGGCCCCTATTAGCTATAATAGCAGTCATGTTAGATAGTTGTAAAGGAGTGACCCCTAATTCGCCTTGTCCTATTGCTAAAGAAACAATGGTCGGCGCCTTCCATCGTTTATTTTGGTAATAATTATTATAAAAGTCGGAATTTGGTACAAATCCTTTTCTTCCGGAATTGATATCAACTCCAAGGTAATTTCCTAAGCCAAAACTTCTCACGTGCTTTTCCCATTCATCCAGGCCCTTGGCTGTGGATTGAAATTTATCCAAGGTTTTTTTGAAAACTTGGCAATGGTAGTTATTACAGCTATGAGAAATTGATTTGCGCAGATTAACAAGTCCCGATTCGCAATGACATCCTATATGGAGTTCGCCATAGTGATAACCATCAATACAATTGAAGTTGGTCGAAGGTTTTATGGTTTCCTCCTCCAATGCAATTAATGCATTGATGATTTTGAAAGGTGAACCTGGAGGATAAACAGCCAATAAGCCCCGATGAAAAAGAGGTTTGTTTATTGAATCGAGATATAAAAGATTATAATTTTTTGAACGGTGCCTTCCGACTAGTAAATTGGGATTATAATCTGGTGATGATAAGAGTGTAAGTATTTCGCCTGATTCTGGAGAAATTGCAACAATACTACCTCTTTTTCCTGACATCAGTAGTTTCCCGTATTCTTGTAATCTTGAGTCTAAAGTCGTCATTATATTCTTTCCTGGAACGGGGTCAATGTCATATTTGCCTTCTTGAAATGGGCCTTTGTCGCGATTCAGATTATCAACTGTTATGTATTGTATTCCATCTTTACCTCTTAAGTACTTTTCATAGCTCGCCTCAATTCCAGCAATTCCTATATAATCTCCTAATTTATACTCAGGTTTTTTTGACAAAATATAATCATTAACTTCTCCCACATACCCTATTGCGCTTCCTGATGCTGAGTTAGAATACTTTCGAAAGGTTCTTCTTCTCATAGAGATTCCAGGATAAAAACCTATCTCTTCTTGAATTTTTGCAAAATCTTGAGCTGTTAATCCTCGAATTAAAGAACTTGGTCTATATGGAGAATAACGTTGAGCTTTTATTAAAGATGATTTAATTTTTTTTTCATTTACACCGATTAATTTTGATAACCTTGAGGTGTCTAGGGAATTTAATAAACTTGTCGTCACTTCTATATCGTAGGCAGCTTGATTCATAGCAAGAAGGTTACTATCGCGATCTAAAATAATTCCTCTTGGAGCAAATATTTTCTCCATTCTTTGAGCATTATTTGCAGCGTCAAGAGTATATTTTGAATCGATTATTTGAATTTGAAATAATCTAAAAACGAATGTTACTGTTAGCCCAATTAAAAGAGTTAAAAGCAGTTTGCTCCTCATTACTTATCTATTTGTTTTTTACAAAAAAGAGAATACTCATGGTTAAAATTGTAGTTGCAAATGTGGAAATAATTATTCTCCAAATTAAATATAGAGGAGCATTAAAGCTGTGTGAATCAACAAAAAATAAATAAGTATGATGAATAAGTATAGTTGAACCTGAATAAATTAACCATTTGGGTATTCCCAAATCACTTGGCATAAATGGTAGATTTTCTTCATCCGCTCTTGGGACTATATATCCGAGAATTTTTGGTTGAAAGAAGCATGTAAGAGTTGATGCCATTAAATGTATTCCTCCGGTTAGTAACGTCAGATCCATAAAGCCTCCGACTAATGCTCCGATTAATAATAAGGGTATTTTTCCAATATAGGTTGGAACTATTAAAAATACGGAAACGTATATATATGGGTTTAAAAATCCATATACTTGAATTTTATTAATAATCAGTGATTGAGCGAATATTAAAATACCACTCCAAATTAGCCAATTATTAATTTTTTTCATGGTTTTCTAAGCTTTTCAAATTCTGATTTCAAATGGTTTTTAACTATATAAATAGGTTGAATTTTAGCATAATCAACGAATATTTCTAAAGTAGCAATTTGACTTTGATTGGCAGAATCAGATATTACCTCTGATATATAGCCAATAGGCATACCTGTTGGGAAAATATTTGAGCGAGAATCACTTATAATTGTATCTCCAGTCAATAATTTGGTTTCAAAAGGTAAATCAATCATTTTAACTCTATTTGGCGCGCCACCTCGCCAAATTATTGTACCAAAATGACCTGATTTTTTGACGATGCCCGAAATTCGAGATTCACTATTTATTATCGGTAATACTCTGCTAAAATGTTCTGAGGTTTTATCAATAATACCCATTACCTCTCCTTGAATTCCAAGAACTCCATCTCCAACAGAGATTTTATCCATTCTCCCTTTATTGATGATTAAATAATTGTTTTTTAAGTGAATACTTGAGTATATGACCTGCCCGTCTATCCATTTAAATTGAAGAGTGTCATTGAGTCCTTTTGAATCAATATGAATTGGTCCGATTTGATTTCGTAATATTAAATTTTCTTTTTGAAGGGATTCATTTACATTTTTTAGTTGAAAATAACCTCGCCAACTGTCTGTAACATTGTTCCATTTTCCTTGAAAATTGAGTACTTGATCCCAAAAAATAGATTGGTGAAGGGTTGAATTTGTATATGTTATCGACAAACCCAAAACTTGAAAAAAAATAAGTGTCGAGATTATGCGGTATCGAATAATAAACCTTAAGACATTTCGCATTTTTTAACGCATCAAAAGGGTGCGGTATTTGTCTAAGTTTTTTAAGGATATTCCTGTGCCTCTCACCACTGCTCTGAGAGGATCTTCAGCAACATATACCGGTAAGTCTGTTTTTGAAGAAATTCTTTGGTCAAGACCCCTTAAAAGTGACCCGCCACCAGCCATATAAATACCCGAATTGTATATATCTGCAGACAATTCGGGAGGTGTCATAGCAAGAGCTTCCATAACGGCATCTTCTATCCTAGTAAGTGATTTATCAAGAGCCTTAGATATTTCTTTGTAAGAGATATCTACCTGTTTTGGTTTTCCCGTTATTAAATCTCTTCCTTGCACTGACATGTCATCAGGGGGATTGCTTAGATTATCTATCGCAGCCCCAACATTTATTTTAATTGATTCTGCGGTTCTCTCTCCAACATATAAATTATGTTCAGAGCGCATGTAGTATGCAATATCACTGGTAAAAACATCTCCGGCTACTTTGATACTTTTGTCGCAGACAATTCCTCCAAGGGCTAAAATTGCAATTTCAGTAGTGCCTCCACCAATATCAATAATCATATTCCCTTTCGGTTCAAGAACATCAACACCAATACCTATAGCTGCAGCCATGGGTTCATGAATTAAATAAACCTCTTTTGCATTGGCATGCTCAGCAGAGTCACGGACTGCACGCTTTTCAACCTCAGTAATTCCACTAGGAATACAGATAACCATTCTCAATGACGGTGCAAGTAATTTCTTTTTTAATACTGGGATGCTTTTGATCATTTCACGAATCATATGTTCTGAAGCAACAAAATCTGCTATCACGCCATCTTTTAAAGGCCTTACAGTTCTAATATTTTCGTGAGTTTTTCCATGCATTTGCATTGCTTCGTGACCAATTGCAAGAATAGCATTGGAAGATCTGTCAATTGCAACGATTGATGGAGCGTCAACTACAACTTTATCATTATGAATTATAAGGGTATTAGCTGTTCCAAGATCAATAGCTATATCATAGGTTAAAAAGTCAAAAAGTCCCATATCTAAATAATTAGTGTTTAAAGTGTCTAATGCCAGTCATTACCATAGCCATTTCATTATTATCGCAAAAATTAATACTCAGTTCATCCTTAACAGACCCTCCCGGCTGAATTACTGCATTAATTCCGGCTTCAAATGCAATTTCTACACAATCGGGAAAAGGGAAAAATGCATCTGAGGCCATTACTGCTCCTTTTAGATCTAAGTTAAATGATTTTGCTTTATTAATTGCTTGATTCAAAGCATCTACTCTTGATGTTTGTCCTGTTCCACTTGAAATTAATTGCTGATCTTTTACAAGAACTATAGTGTTGCTTTTTGTATGCTTAGATATAGCGGATGCAAGGAGTAAATCATTTGTTTCTTTTGAGGAAGGTTTTTTCTTAGTTACGACTCTCAAATCTTTCTCATTATCTCTGTGATCATCTCTTGTCTGCAATAAGAGGCCGTTTAAGGATGATCTAACAATTGTTTTCGGAAATTCTTCAACTTTAAGTTCCAAAATAATTCTGTTTTTCTTGGACCTGAATATTTCGAGAGCTTCTTTTGAATAGCTGGGGGCGATCAAAACCTCAAAAAAAATAGAATTGATTTTTCTTGCTGTTGAAGCATCAATCTTTTTATTTGTTGCAATTACAGAACCAAACGCGGATACGGGGTCGGAGGAGAGAGATTTATTCCATGCATCTTCAAGTGTTTCTGAAATCGCAAACCCACAAGCATTATTGTGCTTTATTATGACAACAGTTGAGTTTTTACCTTCTGAACAGTAAGATATCGCAGAGTCAATGTCCAGTAGGTTATTGTAACTCAATTCTTTACCACTATGCTGGGTGAACAATGAATCAAGATTTCCGATAAACCAACCTTTTTGATGAGGATTTTCGCCATAGCGTAATTCTTTTTTCTTTCCGTTAATTGTCCCAAAAGGCTTAATTTCTGGATCTAACCAATTTGAAATTAAGGAATCATAGTGAGCAGAAAGATTAAATGCCTGAGCTGCAAAAAATTTTCGATCTGAAAGAGAGCTTTTTGCCCCATTTCTTGTCATTATTTCAATCGCTTTTTTATATTGATTTTTTGATGAGATAGTCCATACATCATTAAAATTTTTTGCTCCTGCACGAATCAGTGACACACCACCGATATCAATTTTTTCTATAATTTCTGATTCATTTTTAGTTGAATTCAAAGTCTTTTCAAAGGGATATAAGTCAACAATTACCAAATCTATACTGGGAATTTTCATCGAGCTGATTGTTTGGGCATCGTTCTCCAAATTTCTTCTCCAGAGTATTCCCCCAAAAACTTTTGGATGAAGGGTTTTAACTCGCCCGTCTAATATGCTTGGAAAATCTGTAATGGATTCAACAGAGGTGCAATCATACCCCAATTTTTTGATATGGTCCTCTGTGCCTCCTGTGGAATAAATCTTTACTCCTTCTTCTGTTAAAATTTTTAATAGGGACTCAATGCCCTCTTTGTTGAAAACTGATATTAAAGCAGATTTAATGGGTTTTAATTTCAAAGTCATTTTAATTCAGATAGCCATAAGGAATTTAAAGAAACAAATGTAGCGATTCCTATTCATCGACTTTGTAATTTTGAGTCATCATGTGGAAAATTTTTACGCTTATTTCAGAGTCTAATCGATTTGCATGGAATGTGCTAATAAACAACCGTTTAAGAACTTGTTTAAGTCTCCTTGGAATTGGAATAGGGATATTCGCTATCATATCTGTTTATTCGATAGTTGACAGTCTTGAAAAAAATATTCGGGAAAGCGTCGAAAGTATCGGTTCAGATGTTGTTTTTGTTAATAAATGGGCCTGGGGAGGCGGAGCTGATCCTGATGGGTATCCTTGGTGGAAATATTTTCAGAGACCTGAGGTGAGTTTGGAGGATTATAAGAAAATTGTTAACCGTGGAGTGCCGACTGCAAAATATATTTCTTTCGCAGCTTCTGTCAATGGGACTTTAAAATATGGAAATTCTAGTGTAGAGAATGCAAAAATTGAGGGCGTTACATTTGAAGCGGGTTTGATATTTCAAAGAGATGTAAATCTTAAATATGGTAGGTTTTTTTCTGAAAAGGAAGATAAGTTAGCTAAATCTGTTTGTGTTATTGGAGCCGATATATCTTCCGGGCTTTTTGGGGAAAAAGATCCCCTAGGAAGAAGTGTTAAAACATTAGGTAGGGAGTTCACTGTTATCGGTGTGATGAAAAAAGAAGGAGCAAATCTTTTGGGGCAGTCGGATGATTCAAAAATGTGGATTCCTGCCAGTCTTTTGGTCACAATTATGGGTGATAAAATATCTGAGACTTCCATACAGCTCAAAGCAAAAGATAATATTCCAATTAAAATGTTCAAAGACGATATTCGAGTTAACATGAGAGCAATTCGTAGATTGAGTCCGCGAGCTGAAGATGATTTTTCGATGAATGAATCTTCAGTTATCAGTGGTGGTTTGGATACTATGTTTTCAGCTATTGGAATTGCAGGATCCATAATCGGTGGGTTTTCTATTTTAGTTGGTGGGTTTGGCATAGCAAATATTATGTTCGTTAGTGTAAGAGAGCGAACCGGTCAAATTGGAATTCAGAAAGCCCTAGGCGCTAAGAGTTCTTTCATTCTGCTTCAATTCTTAGTTGAAAGTATACTTTTAAGTCTTTTGGGAGGCGTTTTGGGTATTTTGTTTGTCTCAGGTCTATTATCAATTGCTTCTCGCTTTTCTGAGTTTGAGCTTTTTTTAAGTTTTGCTAATGTTACTACCGGGATTGGTTTATCTGCATTTATTGGTCTCTTATCGGGCTTAGCTCCTGCTTCAATGGCTTCAAAATTAGATCCGGTTGAGGCAATAAGGTTTAATCAATAGGTGATTCTGTTGGTTTATTCTATTGCGGCTTTACTTGTAATAAACCAACATTGTTTAAAATACAATATTTCAGAATTAGTGGTAACTAATCATAAGCATAATAACAGCTTAGAGCTAAATTCCAAGATGAAATCTTTTGTTCAGTTTAATTCAAAAAATATTTTAAATACTTTCGGCGATAGATCTGCAGATATTTTCAAGAAAAATATGATCTTCAGGTTTAAATGGATTTTTAGAGTGACTGTCAATATCTAATTGCCCGATTAATTTGCCATTTTTATAAATGGGAACTACGATTTCTGATTGTGTTTCAAGGGAACACGCGATGTAATTTTCTTCCTCTTTGACGTTGCCAATTTCTAAGGTTTCTCCTGTTAAAGCCACTTGTCCACAAACGCCCTTACCGAATGGAATGGATACGTGTTCAGTTGGAGTCCCGGAAAAAACTCCCAATTCCAAGGTTTGGTTTGAGTAATTCATCCAATAAATTCCAACCCAGTCAAAGTAAATTTTTGATTTTCTTATATCGTCACACAGTTTTTTGTGTTTTTCTCGATTTTTTTCTATTGATTTTAATATCGACAAACCTTTAAATTTTGAAGTATTGACACAAGTATGGAATAAAAACTATTAATCCAATTATAAGGGCTGTTGTTGAGGCAATTAAGACCGCGCTGGCTGCTATATCTTTTGTATTTTTTATTCCCTCACTCACATCTGGATGTAAAGTGTCAGATAAAGTTTCTATCGAAGTATTTATTAATTCGGTGATTAGAACCATTCCCATGGAGACAACTACGGAGATCCATTCCAAAATTGATAAATTCAATAATAGTCCACCTATTACGACAACCACAACAATAGCACAGTGTAAGCGTATTTTAAATTCATTTAAAAATGCAATTTTAAATCCCTGAATAGCATATTTAAAACTTAGTGATATGTTTTTATTGTTCATAATTAACTATGAAATTGTTAAATCTTTATAATTGAATTTTAACAGTAAATATCATTTAAAATATGCGATAAATTTAATTTGATTATTCTTTTTCCGAATCTCATTATTTTCTCTCGTTCAATAAGAAAATAGATCTAAAATCACTGCTGATGTCTTTGGCTCAGTACTTGAGCGTTATATTTGCATATAAAAATATTTTTAACCCATTTAAGAATGATGTCATCTTTAAGGTCAATATCCCTATTTTTTGCAATTTTCTCTTCCTTTCTAGCCAGCTCGCAATCGCTCGATTTGACTCAAAACCCAAACCTTTCGAAGTGTACGGGTGATTCATTAAAGTTGACACTGACAATAGGCTCCCCAGGAATGAATTTGTCCAATGACTTTAATGTTCTTTTCTCTGAAGGTGATACGAATACATTCACAGTATCTTCCAGTGATACGTTACCAATAGTCAAATGGGAATCAGTTACTCCAGCGCCAGTTGGGACCGTTGCTGATACGATCTCAGCTGGAGTCAAGTGGGCTTGGGTAATAATCCCTGATACCATTACTACGAATAATTTTTACAGTTTGTCGATTAAGTCAACAGCACCATCATTATGGTCAGATACAATTAGAATGACAGTAAATGTGGCTCCTGAGGTTTCCATAGATTCAATTATCGGAGGATTTGATAATAGTCATACTCCCTCAAATGATTGGGGTATGTGTGAGGGTGATACGGTAGTTTTATATGCGAGCAAAGGTTTAGCTGGTTATCAATGGACCGCTTCAGGATCTCCAATTTCTGGCGCTACAGCTGATTCTCTTATCGTTACCTCAAGTGGTGATTATGGGGTTATTGGTAGTTCAGGTAACTGTACAATAGCAACTTCAGATACGACAATTAATACTTTCACGCCTACTACATCTCTTTCTCACATAGCAGCAGGAATGTTCACGCTTACAGTTTTAGATAAGGATTCTCAAATTGATTCTTTGCAATTCTGTGAAACCGAAACAATTACATTGAGAGGGCCTCAAGCAGGACCAGGTGTTTCCATCTCATATCAATGGTTAAAAGACACTGTTGATATGTTTGGTTTGAATTACCCAATTGCTATCTCAGGTGAAACCAATGCTAATTTTACTACTGCGACCTCAGGATTATATTCCTTAGTTACTGCATGGAATCCAGGTGGGTGCCCTGATACGAGTTATGCAATTCAAGTCTTTGTCGATACTGTACCGGATACCTACATTGAAAACATTCCTTGGGCTGGTCAGGTATCTGCATCTTTAGATATTTGTCCAGGAGATTCAACTTTATTGCGATCTCATGCCCAGTCTTTCTCAAATGATTGGACTTACCAATGGGAAGTTATGTTTCCAATTTCATCAGCAACCTGGCAGGCTCTGCCAAACGATACAACATATGAGTTAGTTGTAGATACTGCTTTAATTTCAGGATCTGCCCAATATCGTTTAGTCATAAACAGCGATGCATGTGATTGGACAACTGGTCCCTTACAAGTTAACGTGATTTCTTTACCAATTGTTAACGTTGCTCCCAGTGACAGCCTTGGTTTATGTGCAGGAGATTCGGTTTTAATTGGTGTTACGGGTTCGGGGTTGTCCTATCAATGGAGTTGGCAACTAGGTTCATATACAGGTAGCTCTTTCTATGCTAAAGATTCCGGCATTTATGTTGTTGAAGCAACAGGTTTAAATAATTGTACAAATTATGACACTCTGGAAATAACAGAAATAGTAATAATCCCCAATGCTGGATTAGATCAAACTGTTATGCCGGGAGAAGTAGTTCAATTGGGAGCATCTGGTGGTACAAGTTATTATTGGTATGCGGACAAGCCAGTATATTTTAGTGACCCAAATAATGCTTCGCCACTTACTAGGCCAACCTCAGACACGACAACATATTATGTTGAAATAAGAAGCTCGTTTGGATGCTTTGGAATAGACTCCGTGGTTGTAATTCAGTTTGACCCATCTATTCTAGATACCAATTTTGAAAATGTAATGAACGTTATTACTCCAAATGGAGACGGATTTAATGATGTTTTTGATCTTTCAGAACTAGTCCAATCTGACTCTTGCTCTCTATTAGTATTTAATAGATGGGGTGCTAAGGTATATGAGCAAAATAAGTATATCTCAGGATGGGATGGAACAACGATCGGTGGTGATCCACTTCCGGATGGAACTTACTATTACATTTTACTATGCAATAATAACTATGCTCGTTTCCGCGGAGCAATAACAATAATTCGTAATCAGCAATAACTTTTATTCAGAACTTAAAAAGCTCGATCAATTATGAAAAAGACAATCTTATCGATATCTATTTTGCTTTTCAGCGCATTTGGAGTCAGTGGGCAACAACTTCCTTTATATGCATCTTATTTTTTCACTCCACAAATTACAAATCCTGCTTTATCTGGCTCTGAAGGATTTAGCTCTTTGACTACGATTCACAGACAGCAATGGCAAGGTATGGAGGGGGCTCCAGAAACATCTGCTTTGGTATTCAATGGTGCGCTTAATAAGGAAAGAATTGGTTATTCGGTATATGCCTTTAATGATGTTACGGATATTGTATCTCGCTCGGGAATATATGGTAACTACGCTTATCACGCGCAACTTAGCGAAACTGCGATACTTAGTTTCGGCCTAGGGTTAGGATACCTCAATAATTCTTTTGACATGTCGAGTGTAAGAGTTAAAAACGAAGGTGATCCCTTTTTATTTCCAAGAAATCAGAATGGCACTTTAGACTTAAATTTTGGTTTAAACTTAAGAGTAAGTGATTTTAGAATTGGCCTCAGTGTGCCGCAAATACTAAATCCTACAATCACCTATTCTAACAATTACGCGGGACCCGTGGCATACCATTTAATTCGCCACTATGTTGCTTCAACCCAATATGATTTGCAGATTCAAAAAGATAGAATGGTTCTGAGTCCAATAGTCACTGTCAGAGCAGCAGCTTTTGTTACACCGCAAATTGATGCCGGACTTATGTTTAATATGCGAGAATATGGATACGTTGGAGCCATGTATCGTAGTGATTATGCAGCTACATTAAATGCTGGAGTTCATCTAACTCCACTTTTATCGGTTGGATATTCTCATGAGTTTAGTACGAATGCTTTTGCATCTTCTCTAGGTATGTCGAATGAGTTTATGTTGTCCTACAAATTTGGAGATAATAAGAAAAACTCAAGACTTGAGGCAGAAGTGAAGCGTTTGAAAAATAAGCAAAGACAGGCCACAAAAGAGACTGAAAAGCTGTTAAACGAGAGATTAGAAGAGTTTAAAGATGAACTTGGCGCCGCTCAAAAAGTTGAATTGGAGAAACAAAAGGAATCTCTAAAAAAAGATATTCAAGAAGAGGGTATGAAGCTCCAGCAGTCAGGTGATAATCGTAATGATTCGAGAAATAATGGGAATATGAATTCAAATCAGTCAGAATGGAATTCAAACGGATCATCATCTCAAGACGAAGGAATAATCTCAGGATACCGTAACGAGAATTACGCCAACAATGTAAAACCAGGTTCTTCTGGTTATTACGTAACTGCAGGGGTCTATGGTGAGTCGAGAAATGCAAATCGAATGGCCTCGAAGCTAAAAAGCAGAGGCATTCAGGCAAATGTTTTCCGTGACTCTAGAAACAATATGTTTTATGTCTACTTACTTAAATTTCCAAGTTATTACGAGGCAGATGCTGCAAGGACTTCGGGATTAAGGGGTCAATATTCGGGTAAGCTTTGGATCAAAGTAGTTAAATAACCTAGGATGCTTTTTAAAGGTAGAATTGCCACATTTGCTCTATTCATAATTTCAGCAACTTTTTCTCCACTCAAATTGAATGGAGCCCATTTAGTAGGAGGGGAGATTACCTACACATGTTCTGGAGGCAATTCTTATGAAATTAAACTAAGAATTTATCGCGATTGCAACGGAAATGGAGCTGCTTTTGATCAGTCAGTAAATTTTACCATATTCGATGATCAGGGAAATATATTGTTTAATCCCTCTGTTTCAAAGGGAGCTACTGTTCAAGTCCCTGCGGCAACGGGCAACCCATGTTTGACGACTCCTCCTAATATTTGTACAGAATATGCAGAATATATTCATACAATATCACTACCCGCCAGGGTTGGAGGCTATACAATTTCTTACCAACGATGTTGTAGGAATGCCACTATTGCGAATATTGTTTCATCAGGGAAGGGTAATACTTATACAATTCAAATTCCATCAATGGATAATTGCAATAGCACACCCCAATTTACTACGGTTCCGCCGATCGTTTTATGTAAATCAGATGCTCTAAATATCGACGCTTCAGCAGCAGACGCAAATGGAGATTCCTTATTTTATGAATTTTGTGACATTTTAAATGGAGGTTCTTCATTCAATCCAAGTCCAAATTCAGCAGATCCGCCTCCATATACCGCTATTCCCTTTATTTCCCCTCAAACGAGCTCAACGCCTATTCCTGGGGCGCCGGCTTTGTCTATCAACCCTAATACAGGCTTTATAACCGGAGTTGCAAACACGACAGGACAATTTGTTGTGGGAATTTGTGTTTCTGAGTATGAAAATGGCATTCTTTTGTCTAAAGTTCGTAGGGATTATCAGTTCAATATTACAAGTTGTATAAGTAATGTTGTATCTGATATGTTAACCCAAACAGAAAAGCCTAGTCTTCTGTGTAATGGAAAAACAATGACATTTCAAGCTCAAACATCAGGCGCTCTATCATATCTTTGGGATTTCGGGGATACTACTACAACTGCAGATACCAGCTCTTCTCCATCACCTTCGTATACATATCCCGATACGGGAACTTATTCAGTTATGCTAATAATAAATCCTGGATTAGTTTGCACAGATACAGTGTTTGAAGTATTCAAGATTCTAGATGCACCAGACTATGAGATAAAGTACACAGGAAAATCATGTTTTGAAGCTCAAAACTTACTTTTTTATGCTCAGGGTGGTACTCCTTCGGATGCCACTTTCCAATGGGATTTTGGTAGCTTATCGAATACTTTTGGCGCCCAGGGTGATAGTGTTTCAAATGTATCTTGGTCTCTCCCTGGTGAATACCCAGTTCGACTCATTGTCTCCTCTTTAACATGTCCAGATACTGTTTATGATACCATCTCAGTGGTTCAGTGGTCAGTTGACGTCAATGCTGGAGTGGATACATCGGTAGCACGTTATGATACTGCCTACTTAAGTGTTTCTGAAGGTTCATTATACCGTTGGTTTGCTGATAAACCGGTCTATTTTAATAATTCCAAGATAAAAGATCCTCAATCATGGCAGTATCAAGACTCTACAACTTTCTATGTTATTGTTGCCGATGAATATGGCTGTCAAGGAATAGATACGGTCATGATTTTCTGGCTTCCACGACAGACCGTTCCAGATTTATCGAATGTACAAAATGTAATAACCGCAAATATGGACGGAGTAAATGATGTTCTTGATTTATCAGAAGTTTCCTTTGGTGAATCTTGTAGTTTACGGGTTTTAAATCGTTGGGGTGGGCAAGTGTATCAACAAGAAAATTATGACGATACATGGACAGGAGTCGATAACAATGGAAAGCCATTGCCGCCCTCTACATATTATTTCTTGCTTCAGTGTGACAAAGAGTTGCGCTATTATGGACCAATAACGATAATTGGTCGCGGACTTTAAAAATTAAGATTTCAAAAAATATGAATTTGCCTTTAAAATTATTTGCCATTACTCTCATTATTTCTACTGCATTTAGTTCTTCAGAAATAATGGTGAAACCATCTACAATACTTGATAATCAACTCTCAAATGTTAAGATTGGAGATCAAGCTCCAGAATTAGCCTCCTTAAATCCAAATGGAGAAATAATGAAATTAAGTGACTTAAAAGGAAAGGTGGTCCTAATTGATTTTTGGGCTTCTTGGTGTGGCCCATGTAGAAGAGAAAACCCAAATGTGGTAAGAACTTATAATAAATTTAAGAATGAGAAATTTAGTGTTGGTAAAGGGTTTGAAATTTACTCAGTGAGCTTGGACCAATCAAAACAAAGGTGGATTCAAGCTATTGCTCAAGATGGCCTTGTTTGGTCAAATCATGTTAGTGACCTAAGAGGGTGGAGAGCCCAAGGTGCTGCTATATACGGAGTTAATGCTGTTCCGATGACTTTTCTTGTTGATGGTAAAGGAAAAATAATTGCAAAAGGATTACGAGGTGGGGCTCTAGAAAATGCACTTTCCTCTCTTAAAAAATAACTTAATCGCCTCGAGTTAAATAGACTGCCTGTCAATATGACATTTGATCATTTTTGGCAGGCTGTTTGCTTTTCGTGATATACAATATTTTCAAATATGGGAAAAAGTAAAAAAAAATCGGATCCAAAAGATTTTGAGAAAAGTGTAGATGAGCAGGATAGTATCAATGATTCTGTCAATGAAGATTCATCAGAACTTAGTTTAGAAGATCAATTTAATGAACTCAAAGATCAGAATTTGAGACTTTATGCAGAGTTTGAAAACTTTCGTAAAAGAAACGCTCGTGAGAGATTAGACCTAATGACTACTGCAAGTGAAAAAGTAATCAAAGCAATTTTGCCAGTTATAGATGATTTCGAAAGGGCCTTAAAGAGTTTTCCAAAAGATTCAGAAGAGCTTGTCGGGCTTGACCTTATCTATTCAAAATTAAAGAATGTTTTAAAAAGTGAAGGGTTAAGTCCCTTAGAATCAACAATTGGCTCTGAACTTGATGTAGAAACAATGGAAGCAATAACAACAATTCCTGCAGTATCAGATGATCAAAAAGGAATGGTAGTTGATGAAGTTGAGAAGGGATATAGATTAGGATCCAAAATAATCCGGTTTGCAAAGGTAGTAGTGGCGGATAGCAATAATTAATTATGGCAAATAAACGAGACTTTTACGACGTATTAGGAGTGAATAAATCATCCTCATCCGATGAGATAAAAAAAGCTTATCGGAAGTTGGCCATAAAATATCACCCAGATAAAAACCCGGGAGACAAAGAGGCAGAAGAAAAGTTCAAAGAAGCAGCTGAGGCTTATGAAGTTCTCTCCGATTCAGCTAAAAAACAAAAATATGATCAGTTCGGTCATCAAGCCTTTGGTCCTGGATCAGGAGGTCAAGGTGGAATGAATATGGATGATATTTTCAGTCATTTTGGAGATATTTTTGGAGGTAGTGGATTTGGAGGATTTGCAGGAAGTTCGAGAGGTGGAGCCATGCGAGGTGCCAATCTAAGGGTTCGCGTTAAGCTAAACTTGAAGGATATTTCAGCTGGAGTTGAGAAGAAAATAAAAATAAGAAGAGCGACTCCTGCTGAAGGGATTACTTTTAAAACATGTACTGTTTGCAATGGGTCAGGTCAAATATCACGGGTTCAAAATACTATTTTAGGACAAATGCGTACGGCAAGTGCTTGTAGCGCTTGTAACGGCTCTGGAAAGATGATTGATAAAAGACCTCCTGGAGTCGGTGCTGATGGTTTAGAGAAAGTTGAAGAAATTGTGAGTGTAAAGATACCTCCCGGGGTTCAGGATGGAATGCAATTACGTGTTGCAGGTAAAGGTAACCATGGTCCAGGTGGAAGTGCGGCTGGCGATTTGATTGTCTCTATTGAAGAAGAGATTGATGATTTATTAATCCGAGAAGGTCAGCATCTTCATTACGAGTTATATATTTCATTTCCTGACGCAGCTCTGGGAACAACCGTCGAGATACCCAGTATAAATGGTAAAGTAAGAATGAAAATTGACTCTGGAACACAAGGAGGAAAGACTTTAAGATTAAAAGGTAAAGGACTTCCAAGTGTTGAAGGATACGGGATGGGTGATCTTTTAGTCCATGTTTCAGTTTGGACTCCAAAGTCTTTAACGTCTAAAGAGAAATCTGCCCTTAATAAGCTAGGAGAATCTGACAATTTCAAACCCAATCCAGGTAAATCGGATAAAGGATTTTTTCAGCGAGTCCAAGATTTATTCAGCTAACCCTTTGAATATCGGCGCCAAGCTCTTGCAGTCTATGATCTATTTTTTCGTAACCTCTGTCAATTTGTTCGATATTATGAATTGTGCTCGTTCCTTCAGCACTCAAAGCAGCAATTAATAGTGCTATGCCAGCGCGAATGTCTGGGGAGGTCATGGTAGTTGATTTTAAAGGGAATTTCTTATCTAACCCAATTACAGTTGCTCGATGTGGATCGCATAAAATAATTTGAGCTCCCATGTCGATTAGTTTATCAACAAAAAACAACCTGCTTTCAAACATTTTCTGATGAATTAAAACAGAGCCTTTCGCCTGAGTTGCAGTCACGAGAATTATACTAAGTAAATCTGGGGTAAATCCTGGCCAGGGTGCATCGCTTATCGTCGCCATTGAACCATCAAAATAAGATCCGATTGTGTAATTTCTTTGACTAGGTATAAAGATGTCATCTCCAATGATTTTTAAATCAATTCCAAGTTTCTTGAAAACGTCAGGAATAATTCCTAAATAATTTACACCCGCATTTTTAATCGTTATTTCACTTTCTGTCATTGCAGCGAGTCCGATCCAACTTCCTATTTCAATCATATCAGGAAGACATTTGTGTGAGGTTCCCTTCAGGGAAGAGACTCCTTCAACCTCTAAAAGATTACTTCCGACGCCTTTAATATTTGCTCCCATTCTTATGAGCATATGACAAAGCTGTTGAAGGTATGGTTCACAAGCTGCATTGTATATTGTCGTTTTACCAGGGGTGAGAACTGCAGTCATAAGAATATTCGCCGTTCCAGTAACAGACGCCTCATCTAAAAGTATATATGCTCCTTTCAGTCCTTCTTTTGGAGCTTCCACACCATAAAAATTTGAATCTTGCTCAAATTTAAATTTTGCGCCTAATTTCATTAAACCTAAAAAATGTGTATCCAACCTTCTTCTTCCGATTTTGTCCCCACCGGGCTTTGGTATGAATCCCATTCCAAAACGAGCAAGTAAAGGTCCTACCAACATTATTGAGCCTCTTAAAGAAGAACCTTTTTTCTTATATTTCTCTGATTTTAAAAATTTTAAATCTATATTTTTTGCGCAAAAAGAATATTCTCCTGGAGAAATATTAGAAACAATGACCCCAAAATCGGATAAAATTTCTATTAGCTTATTTACATCTAAAATGTCTGGAATGTTGGAAACTCTAACTTCATCTTTGGTAAGTAATACTGCACAAAGAATTTGAAGCACTTCATTTTTTGCACCTTGAGGACTTATCTCTCCTTTTAATTTCTTTCCACCAGTAATTTTAAAACTTCCCACTATGATTTGATTTAGTCCTTGAAGGGTAATTTCCTTTTCTTTTGAATTGGGGCTTTTTTTTCTTTTTTGATTTTGTATTCAGCGGTGCATTTTGAGATTTCACTCCTTTTGCAACTGTTAGGAGCGAGGGGTTTAACCCTAGTTTTCCACCAGACAAGATTTTTAATTCAGAGAATATTACTGAGTCATCAACATAATCTTTATTCCACGATAAATATGCTCGTTTCATCTGATTTGCTATGTCAAACTCCATAATGTCTCTTTCTGAGCTTTTGGGCAACTCAGAAACAGTATGAATCATATTTTGTAAAACATTTCCATAATATCGATGTGTACGGCTTTTTTTGGGATAAGCAACATTATCCGGACGTTGGCTTAATTTTTCTTTTGTCATTATTGGATATGGGCTATTGACGTCTAAATTAAAATTTGACATCACAAAGAGGTGGTCCCAAAGCTTATGTTTGTAATCTTCACTATCCCGTAATTTGGGATTTAGATTACCAATAATATCAACAATTGTGTGAGCTACTTTTGTTCTATGATTTTTTTCAGAGATTGATAGACAATATTCTATCATTGATTGAACATGTCGGCCATATTCTGGCATGATTAGTTGCTCTCTGTCGGTATTATAGTCTAATGAAAGGGCCGCAATTTTTTCAGTATCCATTAATTTATTAATTCTAATTTGGCAAACTTTAATAGTAACTTTTTTTCACCAACATTATCAAAGATAATAGTTGCTTTTTGATCCATATTTTCTCCTGATATTTCTTTAATTGTACCTGAACCAAAACGATCATGAATAACCCGATTCCCCGGGACTAAAGATGAATTTATTTTATTAAAAGAACTCTCTAATCTCTGATTCTTTTCAATAGGCTTTAGATTATGAGGTCTCCTAAATTTTACAAAATTATTTGGTATCGAAGTTTTTTCTTGTCGCTTTTTTTGTTGGTAAATGTTTTTATTTGAATTCTTCGAAGTTACGCTAAATGTATTTATTTTTTCTTGTCCTAAATGATTAGGAACGTAATTTGGAGTGTCAATATTTAAATGTTTCTCATCTAGCTCCTCAAGAAATCTACTTGGTTCGCAATCAATTAGCTTACCCCATCGATATCTTATATGAGAATAAGTTAGGAATGCGCTTTTCTTGGCCCTTGTGATTGCTACATAAAAAAGTCTTCTCTCCTCCTCAAGGTCATCTCTTGAACCTAAACTCATCATTGATGGGAAAAGATTTTCTTCCATTCCTACAATAAAAACATTTTCAAATTCTAGGCCTTTTGCGAGGTGAATGGTCATTAAGTTTACTTTTGGGCGGTCGTCTTTTTGATTTCGATCTGCTTCGGTTATTAAAGCAATATCCTCCAGGAAATATTCAATACTTGGATTTCCATTCTCTATTTGCTGCTGTTCTTCTACAAAATTTTTGATTCCATTTAGAAGTTCTTGAACATTTTCGTATCGCATAACCCCTTCCGGAGTCTTGTCATCGCTTAAGAATTTGATAATCCCACTTGTTCGCGCTACATTTTCTACAAGTTCAAAAGCATCTTTTTCAAGAGAAATGATCTTGTAGCTTTTAATCAGGTCGCAAAAAGCTAAAAGCTTCTCTATTGTAGGTTTATTTATTTTCAGTCCCCAGTTAGCTGAGTTTATTGCTGCCTCCCACAAAGATGTTTCGTGCTCATTAGCAGCAATTTTGAGTCGAGCTAAGGTTGTTTCACCTATTCCACGCGCTGGAAGGTTTATTATTCGTTTAAATGCTTCATCATCTTTTTGATTCACAATTAACCTCAAATACGAGATTATATCTTTAACTTCTTTTCTTTGGTAAAAAGAAAGACCGCCAAAAATTCGATAAGGAATATTTTTTCTTCTTAATGAGTCTTCAAATGCTCTGGATTGAGCGTTTGTTCGATATAGAATTGCAAAGTTATCAAAGGATGTATGCTCTTTTATATTTTTTTCCCAAATTATCTTGGCTGCATAATTCCCTTCATCTGAATCACTTACACTTTTATGAATGATTATTTTATCTCCCTGAGGATTTGATGTCCAAATATTTTTTTCTAATTGATCTTTATTTTTTTTTATGAGGGAATTTGCGGCTTTGACAATGTGCTCAGTGCTTCTATAATTTTGTTCAAGTTTGAAAAGCTTGGCTTGGTTATAATCTTTTTGAAAATTCAAAATATTTCGAATATTTGCTCCTCTAAACGCATAAATGCTCTGCGCATCATCTCCTACTACACAAATATTTTCATACCTACTTGCCAAAGCTTTGACAATTAAATACTGAGAATGATTGGTGTCTTGATATTCGTCAACAAGAATATATTTAAATCGTTCTTGATATTTTAAGAGAATTTCTGGGAATTTTATAAAAAGTTCATTTGTTTTCACGAGTAAATCATCAAAATCCATTGCTCCCGTTCGAAAGCATCTCTCCATGTATAAAGAATATATTTCACCTAGTTTTGGTATTCTTGCAGCTGAATCACTTTCTTGAAGTTCTGCCCTTCCTAAATATATTTTGGGGGTAATTAAATTGTTTTTATAAGTCGAGATACGACTGGATATACTTTTTGCTTTGTAGATTTCTTTTTCAAGCCCGAGTTCCTTTATAACATCGCTGATTACTTTTCTTGAATCTTCGGCATCATAAATCGTAAAATTCGAGGGAAAACCTAATCGATATCCTTCAATTCTCAGGATTTTTGCAAAAACTGAATGAAATGTTCCCATCCATAGATTTTTTGCATCAGAATCATGAATAAGTTTCTCAACTCTCTCTTTCATCTCTCTCGCCGCTTTATTGGTGAAAGTCAATGACAGAATATTGAAAGGATCTACTCCGGATTCCATTAAATGGGCGATTCGATAGGTTAAAACGCGAGTTTTCCCTGAGCCAGCTCCAGCAATAACCATTACTGGTCCTGAAGTACATTTGACGGCCTTTAGTTGAACTGGATTTAGAGCTTTTAAATAATTAGCCATATGAAGGTTTCAAAGGTATGTTTTATGAAGGCCGATAAAAAGTTTAAAAATGTATTAAAAATCTGAGTTGATAGTTAAATAAAAAGATCTACATTTGCAGTCCCTTAAAAACGAGGGTAAAATATTGTAGCGACGAAAACCAAAACAATTAAAGAATGCCAACTATCAATCAACTAGTCCGGAAAGGACGAGTAAAATTAGAAAAGAAGAGTAAGTCAGCAGCGCTTGACTCTTGTCCTCAACGTCGAGGGGTATGCACGCGAGTTTATACAACCACTCCAAAGAAACCTAATTCGGCAATGAGGAAAGTTGCAAGAGTAAGGTTAACCAATGGTAATGAGGTCAATGCATACATTGGTGGCGAGGGTCATAATCTTCAGGAGCACTCGATAGTTTTGGTCCGTGGAGGTCGAGTTAAAGATCTGCCTGGTGTTAGATACCATATCGTTCGTGGAGCATTAGATGCTGCAGGAGTGAGTGGAAGAATGCAACGCCGTTCCAAGTATGGTACGAAACGTCCAAAAGCTAAAAAATAAACTGAAATGAGAAAGACTCGTGCGAAGAAGCGCCCATTATTACCGGATCCAAAATTTAATGATCCTTTGGTGACACGTTTTGTAAATAACTTAATGTTTGACGGAAAAAAATCTACATCGTACTCAATCTTTTACGATGCAATTGATATAATTTCTGAAAAGTCTGAAGAAGCTAATGGTCTTGAGCAATGGAAAACAGCGCTAACCAACGTTATGCCGCATGTTGAGGTAAGAAGTCGACGAGTTGGTGGTTCGACATTTCAAATACCCCAACAAATAAGACCTGAGCGAAAGATTTCAATGGCTATGAAGTGGTTAATTGGTTATTCTCGAGCGAGAAATGAAAAAAGTATGGCTGCCAAGCTAGCAGCAGAAATCATGGCTGCTGCAAAGGAAGAGGGAGCTGCAGTGAAAAAGCGTATGGACGTGCATCGTATGGCCGAAGCTAACAAAGCATTCTCTCATTTCCGATTTTAAATATTCTCAATAATGTCATCACGCGATCTCAAATTCACAAGGAACATTGGTATTATGGCCCACATTGATGCGGGAAAAACTACCACAACAGAACGAATTTTATACTATACGGGGGTTTCTCACAAGATAGGAGAAGTGCACGACGGTGCAGCGACCATGGACTGGATGGTGCAAGAGCAAGAACGTGGGATTACAATTACTTCCGCTGCAACTACTTGTTTTTGGAGATTCCCGACAAACCAAGGAAAAGATTTATCGAATACAGAAGAGTATAAAATCAATATTATTGACACTCCTGGGCACGTAGATTTTACTGTAGAAGTTGAGAGATCTTTGAGAGTTTTAGATGGTGCTGTGGCATTATTATGTGCCGTTGGAGGTGTCCAGCCTCAAACAGAAACAGTTTGGAGGCAGGCCACTAAATATAGTGTTCCTAGAATTGCTTTTGTAAATAAAATGGACCGGACCGGTGCTGATTTTTTCAGTGTTGTAAAACAAATTGATGAAAAATTAAAGGGTCACCCGGTTCCTCTTCAGATTCCTATTGGGTCAGAAGCTGAGTTTAGAGGAGTGGTTGATCTTCTTGAAAACAAAGCAATTATCTGGGATGATGAAACCCAAGGAATGACTTTTAAAGAGATTGATATTCCTGAGGAGCTTAAAGCGACAGTTAGCGAGTATCGAGAGAAACTTGTTGAGTCAGTTGCGGAATTTGATGACTCACTGCTGGAAAAGTTTTTTGATAATCCAGATGAAATTACCAGTGAAGAATTAGTTTCGGCAATCAGGAAAGCTACAATTGCGCAAAAGATAACCCCAGTTTTATGTGGTTCAGCTTTCAAAAATAAAGGAGTTCAAACAATGCTAGATGCTGTAATGTCATTTATGCCATCACCTCTAGATGTCGAAGCTATTGCGGGAACAAATCCTGATACAGGAGAAGAAGAGATGCGTAAGCCAGACTCAAAAGAACCGTTTTCAGCCTTGGCCTTCAAAATTGCTACGGATCCTTTCGTTGGAAGATTGTGTTTTTTTCGTGTGTATTCAGGTAAGACAGATGCTGGTTCATATGTAAAAAATATAAGAACTGATAAAAAAGAAAGAATTTCCAGAATTTTTCAAATGCACTCGAATAAGCAGAATCCAATTGATTCAATAGAGGCTGGTGATATTGGTGCTGGAGTTGGATTTAAGGATATCCGCACTGGTGATACTTTATGCGATGAAAAGCGCCCAATTGTCCTCGAATCTATGACTTTTCCAGATCCGGTAATTGGTTTAGCTGTGGAGCCAAAAACTCAGGCTGATATGGATAAAATGGGTGTCGCCTTAGCAAAATTAGCAGAAGAAGATCCTACTTTCAGGGTTGCTACGGATGAAGAAACGGGACAAACTGTTATTTCTGGAATGGGAGAGCTTCACTTAGATATACTCGTGGATAGAATGCGTAGAGAATTTAAAGTTGAATGTAACCAGGGAGCGCCTCAAGTTCAATATAAGGAGGCCCTTACAGCTGAAACAGGTCATAGAGAGCAATACAAAAAGCAAACAGGGGGTCGTGGTAAGTTTGCGGATATTGATTTCAAAATAGGTCCTGCTGATGAAGATTTTGAAGCAGGTGGTTTACAATTTATTAATAAAATCAAAGGTGGGAACATCCCAAGAGAGTTTATTCCTGCTGTTGAAAAGGGTTTTAAGGATGCTATGTCCAATGGGCCGCTCGCTGGTTATGGCGTTGATTCTATGAAAGTGACTTTAGAAGATGGATCCTTCCATCCTGTTGACAGCGATGCTTTGTCTTTTGAATTAGCTGCAAAGCTAGGTTTTAGAGAAGCGGCAAGGAAAGCTAAGCCTATGATTCTTGAGCCATTAATGAAGATAGAGGTTGTTATGCCAGAGACTTCAATGGGTGATGTTGTTGGAGATTTAAATAAGAGAAGAGGAATGGTTGAAGGAATGGATACCAAAGATGGAGACTCTGTTGTTCACGCTAAAGTTCCATTGAGTGAAATGTTTGGTTATGTTACCACCCTTCGAACGATAACCTCAGGTAGAGGTAGTTCATCTATGGAATTCAGTCATTACGCTGAAACCCCAAAGGGGATTTCTGAAGAAGTCATTGAGAATGTAAAAGGAAGTAAATAATTTTTATTGTTGAGTAATGAGTCAAAAAATTCGAATAAAACTAAAGTCTTACGACCATATGTTGGTCGATAAGAGTGCAGAGAAAATTGTAAAGACAGTAAAGAGTACTGGGGCTGTTATTAATGGACCTATTCCTCTTCCGACGAACAAGCGCATCTACACTGTTCTTCGTTCGCCTCATGTAAATAAGAAAGCACGCGAGCAGTTTGAGCTCTCGAGTTTCAAACGTCTTCTGGATATATATTCATCCTCCAGTAAGACAATTGACGCTTTGATGAAGTTGGAATTGCCTAGTGGTGTAGAAGTAGAAATTAAAGTTTAACTCATAACCGTAAATATCATGCCTGGACTAATTGGCAAGAAAATCGGAATGACCAGCATCTTTGACAAGGATGGAAAAAACTACCCTTGTACGGTCATCGAATTGGGGCCCTGTTTGGTGACCCAAATTAAATCAAAAGATGTCGATGGTTACGCTGCTGTGCAGATAGCTTTTGGAGCGAAAAAGCGCCCAATTAAATCTGAAATAGGGCACGCTAAAAAGTCGAAATCAGAGCCTCAAAAAAATCACTTTGAATTTCGTGATTTTGATGAAAATGAAGTTTCTTTGGGCGATACATTGACAGTTGATATGTTCATAGAAGGAGAATATGTTGACGTTGCTGGAACCTCGAAAGGAAAAGGATTTCAAGGTGTTGTTAAAAGACATGGTTTTGCAGGAGTAGGTCAGGCTACACACGGTCAGCACAATAGATTACGAGCCCCAGGTTCGATAGGAGCTGGTTCAGACCCTTCTAGAGTTTTCAAAGGGACCAGAATGGGTGGAAGAATGGGTAACGAAAGAGTCAAAATTCAAAACCTTCAAGTTCTGAAAGTCGACCCGGATCAGAATCTTTTGGTTGTCAAGGGTTCCGTCCCTGGAGCAAAGCAGTCACTATTAATTGTTGAGAAATAATGGAAGTAAATATTTTTAGTCAAAAAGGAAAAGATTTAGGAAGAAAAGCTTTGCTTAGTGATAGTGTATTCAAAGTTGATCCAAATGAGCATGCGGTTTATTTAGATGTTAAGCAATATTTGGCAAATCAGCGACAAGGAACCCATAAAGCAAAAGAGCGTTCAGAAATTTCTAGAACTACCAAAAAACTTCACAAGCAAAAAGGTACAGGTGGTGCAAGACATGGAAGTATGCGGTCTCCCTTATATCGAGGAGGAGGTACAGTCTTTGGTCCAAGGCCGCATGAATATGGCTTTAAGTTGAATAAGAAGCTCAAAATCGCTGCCCGGAAATCTGCTTTGAGTATGATGGCTGCAGAAGACCAGATCTTTGTCATTGATAACATTTCGATTAAAGAGCCCAAGACAAAAGAATACAGTGCATTTTTAGGTGCGCTAGGTTTTTCACAAAAGAAATGTACGGTTGTGTTGCCCGAGCCAGATAAAAACGTATATTTGTCATCCCGCAATTTTGAGGGGTCAAATGTTGTAACTGCTTCAGAATTAAATACTTATTCTATTCTAAATGCAGGCACTTTGATCCTTGTTGAGGGCGCAATAGAGAAAATTGAAACGGCATTAATGACGAAATAATGAAAAGTATATTGATTCGACCTGTAATAACCGAGAAAGCATCTGCAGATTCAGAAACGATGAACAGGTACACTTTTGTTGTTTCAAGAAAAGCCAATAAAGTCGAAATTAAGAAGGCAGTCGAAGAGGCATATAATGTGAATGTTGAAAACGTTCGTACTCTTATCGTTCCTGCGAAAAAAGTTGTTCGCTATACAAAAGCTGGTACGTTATCAGGTAACAAACCAGCATATAAAAAAGCAGTTGTTGATGTTCGAGGTGGAGAGTCCATTGATTTTTATTCTAATCTATAACCAAAAATGGGTGTTCGAAAATTAAAAGCAATTACTCCAGGTCAGCGTTTCCGTGTTGTCAATGATTATGATGGCATCACGGCAACTTCTCCTGAAAAGTCTTTAACAAAGCCTAAAAAACGAAGTGGTGGTCGAAATAACACAGGGAAAATGACTATGCGCTATCTAGGTGGTGGCTCTAAAAAACGTTATCGTGCTATCGACTTCAAACGTGAAAAGTTTGGTATCCCGGCATCTGTTAAGTCAATTGAATATGATCCCAATAGATCTGCTTTCATAGCCTTAGTTGTTTATGCAGATGGAGAAAAGCGATACATTATCGCGCCTGACGGACTTCAATTAGGTCAAAAAATTGTATCAGGTCCGGATGCTTCCCCCGAATTAGGAAACTCTTTAAAGCTATCTGATTTACCTTTAGGTACAACTGTTCACAACATAGAATTAAGACCCGGCCAGGGAGGGGTTATTTCACGTTCTGCAGGTTCCTTTGCTCAATTGGCTGCTCGTGATGGTAAGTATGCTACATTGAAAATGCCCTCAGGCGAAACCCGGATGATTTTAGTTGAATGTATGGCGACAGTTGGGGTGGTTTCCAACAGTGATCATGCTCAAATTGTTGGAGGTAAAGCTGGCCGGAGCAGGTGGCTTGGCCGACGACCAAGAACGCGAGGTGTTGCCATGAACCCGATTGATCATCCTATGGGTGGTGGTGAAGGTAGGGCTTCTGGAGGTCATCCTAGATCTCGTAACAGTATTCCAGCAAAAGGTTTCAAAACTCGAGCAAAACAAAAGGAAAGTAATCGTTACATAATTGAAAAAAGGAAAAAATAACTTATGGCAAGATCATTAAAAAAAGGACCTTTTATAAATTTTAAGCTAGAGAAACGAGTGATTGAAAACTCGGCCTCAAGTAAAAAAAGTGTTATTAAAACTTGGTCTCGGGCTTCCATGATTAGTCCCGATTTTGTTGGACAGACAATAGCTGTTCATAATGGAAAAACTTTTGTTCCTGTATACATTACGGAAAATATGGTCGGACACAAACTAGGTGAATTTTCTCCAACACGAACCTTTCGAGGTCATGCTGGAAAAAAAGATAAGGGTAAAAAATAAATTATGGGTTCTCGTAAACAAAATAAGGCAACGGAGTTAAAGGAGGCAAGAAAAAATATTGCCTCTGCAAAGCTTAATAATTGTCCAACCTCTCCCAGAAAAATGCGATTGGTTGCCGATATGATCAGAGGAATGGAAGTTTCAAAAGCTTTGTTTGCTCTGAAAAACAATGGTAAAGAGGCATCCATTAGACTAGAGAAATTACTTGTTTCTGCCTTAAGTAATTGGGAATCAAAAAATGAAGGTGTCTCAATGGATGAAAAAGAATTAATTGTCCAAACTATTAGTGTTGATAGCGGACGAATGCTTAAGCGTGTTCAGCCTGCTCCGCAAGGGCGTGCTCACCGAATCAGAAAGCGATCAAATCACGTTACTCTAGTTGTGGGTGAAGCGCATAGCGTCGATAATTCAAGTCTAACCGAAGTTAAAGAAGTTAAATAATGGGCCAAAAAGCGAATCCAATTGGTAATCGATTAGGTTTCATCCGTGGATGGGATTCTAACTGGTTTGGTGGTAGAAACTACGGTGATAGATTAGCTGAAGATGCTGCAATCCGAGAATATTTGCACGCGCGTCTGTCGCGCGCAAATGTATCTAGAATAATTATAGAGCGTACTTTAAAGTTGGTTACGGTAACTATTGCTACCGCTCGACCCGGTGTAATCATTGGAAAAGGGGGCTCAGAAGTTGAAAAACTTCGTGAAGAATTAAAGAAACTTACAAAAAAAGATGTTCAACTCAATATTCACGAAATAAAAAGGCCTGAACTTGATGCAAAGCTAGTTGCAGACTCTATTGCTCGTCAAATTGAGGGTCGTATTTCCTTTCGGAGAGCGGTGAAAATGAGTATCGGTTCGACGATGAGAATGGGTGCTGAAGGTATTAAAGTTCAATTGAGTGGAAGGCTGAATGGTGCTGAGATAGCTCGCTCGGAAAAGTTTAAGGATGGACGCACACCTTTGCACACCTTTCGTGCAGATATAGACTACCATTGGTCAGAGGCCCATACTACTTACGGGAGGATAGGTGTTAAAGTTTGGATAATGAAGGGAGAGGTTTATGGTAAGCGTGACCTCAATAATGTTCTTGGTATTTCAAGCAGATCAAAATCTGGTGCTCCTGCCGGAGGAAACTCCAAAGGCCGACCAAATGCAGGTAATCGAAGAAACAATGATGATAGGCGCAATAATAGAAAAGCATAATTCATAAAGAGATATGTTACAACCTAAAAAGACAAAATTTCGAAAGACCTTCAAAGGTAGGATGAAAGGAAATGCTCAACGAGGCTCAACACTGGCTTTCGGAGCTTATGGTATTAAATCTATGCAAGAGGTTTGGATGACTGCGAGACAAATCGAAGCTGCACGTATTGCAGCGACGCGATACATGAAACGTGAGGGTCAATTATGGATTAGAGTTTTCCCAGACAAGCCGATTACTAAAAAGCCTTTAGAAGTGCGAATGGGTAAGGGTAAAGGATCAGTTGAATATTGGGCAGCTGTTGTGAGACCAGGAAGAATTTTATTTGAATGTGACGGTGTTTCAAAGGAAGTAGCAGTTGAAGCGTTAAGATTGGCAGCTCAGAAATTGCCGGTCAAGACAAAATTGGTTACACGCAGAGATTTAGTTACTAACTCTTAATCTACAGTTATTATGAAGATGAATGAAATTAGAAACCTAAGTGAAGAAGAGCTTTCAAAGCAATTTCATGATTTGAAAAAAGAGCTTGAAGATATGAAGTTAAAAAATCGTTTAAGTCCCCTAGAGAATCCAATGAGGATAGCAAGTACAAGAAAAATAGTCGCAAGGCTCACTATGGAAATGTCTAAACGTAATTCAAAATAATTCATGGAAGACAAAAGAAATTTGAGAAAAGAAAGAATTGGTATTGTTACAAGTAATTCTATGGATAAAACCGTAACTGTAAGGGTATCTCGAAGAGTTAAACATCCTATGTATGGAAAGTTTGTTACTTATAGTAACAAATTTCATGCGCATGATGAGAAAAACGATTGCAATAGTGGTGACACAGTAAAAATTATGGAGACACGCCCGTTGAGTAAAACAAAAGTTTGGCGAGTAATAGAAATATTGGAAAGAGCAAAGTAAAATGTTACAAACAGAATCACGATTAAAAGTTGCAGATAACACCGGTGCCAAAGAAGTTTTGGTCATAAGGGTGTTAGGAGGTACAAAGCGACGATATGCAGGTTTGGGAGACAAAATTGTCGTTACGATCAAAGATGCTATGCCTTCAGGTGGAGCCAAGAAAGGTACGGTTGCAACCGCTGTTGTTGTCCGGACAAAGAAAGAGGTTAGGCGTCCTGATGGATCATATATTCGTTTTGACGATAATGCTTGTGTTCTATTGAATCCAACAGGTGAAATGCGTGGTACTCGTGTTTTTGGTCCCGTTGCTCGAGAGTTGAGAGACAAGCAATTCATGAAAATTGTATCCTTAGCACCGGAGGTACTTTAAGAATTTATAAAAAGATGGCAAAGTTTCACATTAAAACAGGCGATACGGTAATGGTTACAGCTGGTACTTCAAAAGGAAAGTCTGGCAAAATTATACGTATGATACCAAAACAGCATAGGGCAGTGGTAGAGGGACTAAATATGGTCACGAAACATCAAAAGCCTTCAGCTAACAGCCCTCAGGGAGGAATTTCTAAGATGGAAGCTCCGATTCATGTCTCTAACCTAATGTTAGTGGAAGGAAGTGGTAACCCAACTCGTACGGGACATAAGTTAAATGAAAAGGGACAAATGGTGCGTTTCTCGAAAAAAACAGGTGATACAATTTAGATATGGAATCAAAACTTAAAAACGAATACCAAGATAGGGTTGTTCCAGCCATGAAAGAACGATTTGGATACTCGAACAACTTGCAAGTTCCGAGATTAGAAAAAATAGTTCTAAGTCAGGGTATTGGTGCTGCTGTTGCAGATAAAAAGTTGGTAGATGCAGCAGTAGAAGAAATGACTCTAATCGCTGGGCAAAGAGCTGTTCCTACAAAGTCAAAAAAAGATATATCAAATTTTAAATTGAGGAAGGGTATGCCTGTTGGTGCAAGAGTCACGCTACGTGGAACAAAGATGTACGATTTTTTGGAAAGGTTACTCGTTTCTTCTTTACCTCGAATTCGTGATTTTCAAGGAATTAAAGAAGGTTTTGATGGCAGAGGAAATTTCACTTTTGGAGTTACAGAGCAGATTATTTTCCCAGAGATAGAAATTGATAAAGTAAATCGTATATCAGGAATGGATATAACACTTGTTTCAAGTGCAAAAACAGATATGGAGTGCAAAGCGCTTCTCCAGGAATTTGGAATGCCTTTTAAGAAATAGAGATATGGCAAAAGAATCAATGAAGGCGCGAGAGCGCAAAAGACAAGCGGTAGTTGCTAAATATGCTAAAAAACGTGAAGCTTTAAAAGCGGCAGGAGATTATGCCGGATTGCAAAGGCTACCTAAAAATGCATCCCCTGTTCGTCTTCATAATCGATGTAAAATAACCGGACGTCCTCGAGGATATATGCGTCAATTTGGCTTATCGAGAGTGACATTTCGTGAGATGGCTTTATCTGGTTTGATTCCGGGAGTCAAAAAGTCAAGTTGGTAAATTATTATTAAAAGTTAAAAAGATGTATACAGATCCTATAGCAGACTTCTTGACTCGATTGCGCAACGGTGCATCAGCGGGTCATCAAGTAGTTGAATTACCTTCTAGCAATGTTAAAACTGAAATCGCCCGTATTCTTCAGGATCAGGGTTATATCTCGAGTTATAAGGTTGATAAAGATACTGCCCAGGGTACTTTAAAAGTGGCTTTAAAATATGAGGTAGGTTCAAAGCGTCCAGTAATTCGAGGAATTGATAGGGCTTCTAGTCCAGGTCTTCGTAATTATAAATCTTCCAGCTCTTTACCTCGTGTTAAGAACGGTCTTGGAATAGCAATTGTCAGTACCTCTCAAGGCATGATGACTGATAAAGAGGCTCGGGATAGAAATATTGGTGGTGAAATAATATGTTATGTTTATTAAAGTACAGAATCAATGTCAAGAATAGGTAATGCCCCCATAAATGTCCCTGCTGGTGTATCCGTTAGCTTTAAGGACTCAACTGTTTCATTAGAAGCTAAGGGTATAACATTAACTCAAAAGGTTTCTGACGGTATTAATGTTGAAATATCTGAAAATGTTATCACATTAACCCGCTCATCAAATTCAAAAGATCAACGAGCGGATCATGGCTTGTATAGATCACTAATTTCGAATATGGTTTTTGGCCTATCTGAGGGGTGGTCAAAAAAGTTAGAACTTGTCGGTGTTGGTTTCAGAGCAAATCATCGCGGTCAAGTATTGGATTTGGCATTAGGTTTCTCTCATAATATCAGTATTCAAATACCTCCTGAGGTTAAAGTGAATACAATAAGTGAAAAGGGTAAAAATCCAATTGTTGAACTTTCTTCTCATGACAAACAACTTCTCGGAATGGTTGCATCTAAGATTAGGTCATTCAGAAAGCCTGAACCCTATAAAGGTAAAGGAGTTCGATATTTAGGTGAAGTAGTCCGTAAAAAAGCTGGTAAAACAGCAGCAAAATAATAAGTGATGGGAACTAAGAAAATGAATCGTAGACAAAGGATACACAAAAGAATTCGAAATGTAGTCAAGGGCACAGAAGATCGTCCTAGGCTCGCGGTCTATCGAAGTAGTAAAGAAATTTATGCTCAATTAATTGATGATGTGAACGGATTAACCATAGGTACAGCAACTTCATTGACTAATTCTGGAGATCCTATCGCAGGAACTAAAATCGAGCGGGCTTTTGAAGTTGGGAAGAAAATTGCTGAAGTAGCGAAATCTAATGGTATTGAAACAGTTTCGTTTGACCGAGGAGGTTATTTATATCATGGACGTATTAAATCTCTGGCCACCGGAGCACGTGAGGCTGGATTGAAATTCTGATTTAGGATTATGAAAGATAAAAACATAAAAAAAGTAAAACCCAGTGGTTTGGAATTAGTAGATAAACTAGTGGGTGTTCAGCGTGTTACAAAGGTGACTAAAGGTGGACGAACATTTGGTTTCACTGCTATAGTAGTCGTTGGTGATGAGCACGGAATAGGAGGATATGGCCTTGGAAAGAGTAAAGAGGTATCTGAAGCCGTTAATAAAGGTATTGAAGATGCAAAAAAGAATTTATATCGTTTTCCTGTGGTCAAAGGAACGCTTCCTCACGAGCAAGACGGGAAATTTGCTGGGGCAAAAGTTTTTTTAAGACCTGCATCATCGGGAACTGGAGTGATCGCAGGTGGAGCAATGCGTCATGTGCTTGAATGCGTGGGTATTCACGATGTTTTGGCGAAGTCAAAGGGGTCATCGAATCCTCATAATTTGGTAAAAGCAACTTTTGAAGCTTTACATTCTCTCAGAGATGCAAAACAAGTTGCAAAGTCAAGAGGTATATCAGTCTCCCAAGTTTTTAATGGTAAATAATCAGAGTTTATGTCAGTCTTAAAAATTACTCAAAAACGAAGCGTTATAAATCGCCCTCCAAATCAAAAAGCAACCATGGTAGCCCTGGGTCTGCGAAAAATTAACCAAACTGTGGAGCATAAAAAAAACGCCCAAATTGTGGGTATGGTTCAAACAGTAAGTCATCTAGTCACGGTAGAAGAATTAAAATAATAATCATAGAGTATGTCACTTCATAACTTAAAACCTGCAGTAGGTTCAACATTTTCAAAAAAACGTCTTGGACGGGGAGAAGGTAGTGGCTCTGCTGGCACTTCTGGCCGCGGTCACAAGGGTGCGAAGTCTAGATCAGGTTATAGCAAAAAAATAGGCTTCGAAGGAGGTCAAATGCCTTTGCAGAGGAGAGTACCAAAATTTGGTTTTACAAATCCAAATCGAACTGAGTATCGCGTAATTAATCTTGATATCATTCAAAAACTTATAGATGATAAAAAGGTAAAAGAAATAACTCTAGAATCATTAATTGCAAACGGTCTAGCAAGTAAAAATGATTTAGTCAAGGTCTTGGGTCGTGGAAAAATTTTAGGATCAGTTAAAGTCAAAGTAAATAAAATAAGTTTATCCGCAAAGAATGCGATTGAAAAGGCAGGTGGTTCGTTCGAACTGATAAATTCAAATTTAGCCTCAGAGGAAGTAAAAATTTCGAAAGATTCTATTGTTAAAGAAACTAAAAAGGAAACCACTAAGGAGGCGAAAAAGGAAACCACTAAGGAGGC